>X363_Desmarests_Spiny_Pocket_Mouse__coassemble_791_pt1 | contig 15362 bp, 12 predicted proteins | sample X363_Desmarests_Spiny_Pocket_Mouse__metabat2_low_PE_006 | metagenome-assembled genome bin X363_Desmarests_Spiny_Pocket_Mouse
GAAAATGTGAAATAGTGTTTCGTTTTGGAGCGGTTCTTTTACATTTATTTACTTTCGGTGAAGAGTCTTTTGAAAACAAGTACTAAGTTTTCAATTTTTCAGCGCACTGCCGTCATATTTTCAGCGCACTGTTTTTTTAGCCACAGTGCGCTGCTTTTTTATTTTCTGTGCGCTGAAAATGTGACGACAGCGCACTGAAAATAAAAAAACAGTGGGAAGCGGAGAAAAAAGCAGTTTGCTTCGGTTGAAATGTTAAGAAATATATAATTGTCTGCTTGAAAAGTGTGTCCGAACAGAAACTTAAAAGTAAATGGTATTTGGGTTGTATTTTGAGGTAAAAACGATGTACCTAACCGTAGTACATTAGTAATCAATAGATTATCTGAATATCCAAAATGCTCAAAAAATTGCGTCCGGCACAATTTTTTGAGCATTTTGAGAAATTTTGTATTGTATTGATTATCAATATATTATCTTAATAATGAAAATCCTGTTTTTTCGCCATCGGCAAAAAGTCGCTTCAAATGTTAAATTTTCATTTTGAGCGAAAATATCATTTTGTCAAATTGAAAAACCCACTTTTGCTATGTTTTTTGTTCTTTACGTGGGTGTATGTTATGAGTTCAATCGGGTGTATTCAATAGACTCTTCTTGATTAACTTTTTAGTCTTTCTCTATTCCATACACCTCCTTATATATGCGGCTGCATATATTGGGGAAATCTTTTTCCATGTCAAGCGCACCGTAAGCCATGACGTGCATGGGAAGAAACGAATCGCCTTGGCGGTATGGCGGCTGGAGATATTCACAGTTCCAAAGTTTGAACCCATTACGCTCATAGAATCCTATCCTCCGTACTGCGGTTTCGTTGTCCGGAATCTCCACTTCAAGTACTATCGGTGTGGCAAGCTTGTGGCATAGACAATCGAGCACCCTGCTCCCATAACCATGATTTCGTGCTTCCGGATGTGTGGCGAAATGTTCCACATAACAGAAAGAGCCGAAGTCCCAGTATGTGATGATTCCTATTGCTTTTTCTCCGTCGAGAACCACATTATTGTGAAAAAGCTTGTTCTCGTTTGTAAATTTCCGTAGCTCTGCAAGTTCACGGTACTCTTCCGGTGGAAAGGATTCCACGATTAAATTTTCCATGAACTGATAGTATGGAGCATCTTCCGTCTTGATTCTGTGTATGGTCAGCATTTTGTAATTGGGGTGATGATGTTTATATTCGTTGCCTGTCGGCATATATAGTCATAAACAAGCCCCCTCCAATACAAAAAGCGTATGCCGTTTTGTTTCGGAAGGGGCGGATTCTATGCTTATTCTTTCAGGGTTCCGCCGATAAGATTCTTTTGTCCTTTCACATCAAGACCCTTGGCAGCACTGTTGGTGACATCGAGTGTAATGATACCGGCTGTCTGTGTGAAATCCTGATCTGCACGTATTCCCATACATTTAGTCTGGTCTGCCGTGTAAGTGCCTCCGCTGACTGTGATGTTTGCGTCAGTTCCGCCAAAGCAGAGATTACCTCCGTTGAGGACAGTATCGGTTGTCTTGCTGCATTTCTTTCCCTTTATGCCCTTGGAGCCATTGCCGCCTACTGTAGCTGTAATCTTTCCGCCGTCGAAATATCCGGTGTGGCATACACGTATTCCTTCACTGAGGTCTCCTGTGACATTGATGTTTATTTCTCCTCCGGTCATGCGCAATATACTGTCACATTTCAGTCCGGTTCCGTCTGTGGTTGATACATTCAGGTTGAGTACTCCTCCCTTGATAATCATGCAGCCGTAATCATCAGCATCTATACAGTCGCTTCCGGCATTATTGACAGTGATTACTCCACCGTTGATTTGGAAATGACTGTTGTCGTCATTCTGTTTGCCTTTTCCGCAGTGTATGCCGTCGCTTACCGCACCGAGAATATTCACATAGCCGGTGGAACTCTTGAACTGTAAGTATTCTTTGGCACCGATAGCATGTTTGGTGTTTCCTTTTACGTTGATAGTGCCTCCGCCCTTAAATTCTGGGTGTCCCGATGTATAAAATGCAGCCTTCTGTATGCCGTTTGCGCAGTCCTCAAATGTATTGACTGTGCCTTCCGGCATGATGACGGCAATTCGTTTTCCGCACTCAATGTCAACTGCCGCCCCTTTTTCGCTTTTCAGGTTGATGCCTGCAAGCTCAAGTGTCAGCTTATAGTTTCCGTTGAGAGTGAAGGAACCGTTCTTGGAACTGCCCTCGATGCTGTACATATACTCATCCGTCAGTGTCGTGGAATTTATCACCACGTCTGCCCCATTGATGCTGTAAGTCACTCCTTTGTATGAGGTTGGTACACTGACTGTGGCTGATGTCTCATTATATACGATGCGTACTTTAGGGAATTGCGGTTCGCTGAAGGTGATGCTGTCTATTTCTGCCACCTTATATATATTCCCTTCTCCGATATTTATCTCCGTTTCGTCTGCAGAGAACGTGATGTCTCCCAACGAAGCGATTTCAAGTACGTCATAGTCGAATCCCTCACACACATATACCTTGTTCTGTGAATAGACCGCCATGCACGACACGGCGAGGGCTATTATCGAAAGTATTGCTCTTCTCATGGCTTGAATATTTTATAGCTGTTTCCGTTTATGTGAACAATGTACATTCCTCTGTCAAGAGTAGAAAGGTTGACAGAACCGTTGTTCTCCACTGTTTGCTTGGCAACAAGAGTCCCTGTGGCACTGTAGATTGTAGCAACAACACCGGTCTGCGCATCCGTATGCAGGCAGTTTCCGTCCCATGCGCCGTTGTTCCCTGTACCAATATTCTCTATGCCTTGTATTTCCGGAGTGCTGAAGAACATTCGTTTTACTCCTGATATAGGCATAGTACTCGCCGTTCCGTCTTTGGCGGTGAGCACAATGTTTCCGTTGCTGAACGTCAGTTTGCTCAGTGATGCCACTGTCCATTCCGATGTAGTCCCTTCTGTCGGTTCGAGGTAGAGGCTGTAATTATCGGCAAATGCCGCCACACTTAGTGCGGCAGTTGCCATGATGGTGGTGAATAGTCGTTTCATATCTGTTTTTATTGAAAAGTCAATGTGTCGAGGACTTAAAATGACAATTTATATCCTACACCGACGATATGTCCGTTTGGTTCGTCATCGTCATCATCGGTCTGGAAACGGTAGAACGCTGTAAGCTTGTTCTTTTTGTTTATCTTGTAGTCTGCTCCTGCCGATATTTTCCATTTGTTGGCAGTATAATTGAGACCACATCCGTAGTCAACGGATGCGAATGGATTGATAGGCAGTCCCTTGATATTATATTCGGCTGTGAACTTGGAACGCAGCACGAATCTGTCCTTGGGGTTGACTGCCTTCAAATCGCGTGTTGTCGTAGTATATGGTTCGTCGTCGTCATTATATCTGTAACGTATTTTAGTACGTCCCACAGAGTCTTCCTTGCAATAGTGGTTATATTGCACACTTTCTTTCAGAGAGAACGACCAGCGTTTGGACGGCGAATATTCTCCTGATACACTGAGTGTAGTACGATGGCGGTTGCGCCAGTATCTGTCCGTGATATTATATCCGTTTACCCCTCTGACAAACTCTCCTGTTGCTTCGTCAAGTACATCGCCATGCTTCTCTTTTGTTTCGCTCAGTTTTTGCACCCACATGTATTCGAAGCCTCCGCCTACCTTCATACTGAACTTATTCAGTTTTAAGAACTTGTAAGACAGGTCTGCCCCAATTGTATATCTATCGATACGTTCCGAGTTGCTTTGCGTACGCATACCTCCTTCAATGCCTAAACTAAGCCCCGGTGCAAGCTTCTTGTCTATGCCCAAGCTTAAATCTGTTCCGAAATCATTCTTGTCAGAAGTTTCTTGTGCTACTGCTTTACCGCTTAATCCCGCGATAAATGCAAATAATAGGATATATATCTTTTTCATGTTATTCTATTGCCGGCTAAAAACTAATTGTACAATTTAGGCATTTTGGTTAATGTGTCGTCTGACTCCGTTTCTTCGGCATTGTAGTATATCTTTATCAAAGCCATATCTTTGAGGAAGTCGATGGAACCTATTTCCGCTCTTGTGATGTCAAGTCCGGTACGTGCCTTCAAGTCGGCAATCAGCTCATCATGACGTTCCGGAGTGATAAGGTCAATTTTGTCATACTTGATATACTTAGAAGCCAATCCCTTGACCCACTTTCCTCTCTCTGCAATCCAAAGTACGACAGCAAAAAGAATGTCAGTCAACAGAAGCTCTCCCATAGCGGTCAGCTCCGGTATCAGAAACTCAGGATGCTTACCCGATATGTCCGCTTCCCACGCAAGAGCATTGATGGCAGACAGTGAAATGACAAGAAACAGGTAAGTCATTTCACGTATAGGCACAGACTCCGTTCTGTATCGCATGATGCAGAATATGGCGAACAGTCCCATTGCGATACCTGTTTTTATCTTTGCATCTCCCATAAGGTGTATCAGCATGAAGATACAGAATCCTACGAGTATAAACGTGAAGAAGAAATCCTTTCTGCGGCTTTTGGGAAAGTAGAAAGCTCTTGCGATGATTACTGTGAATGCTGTGTTGATGATTAATCTCAACAGGAGGTCGATGAGACGACACGTGTCGCTTGTCAGCACAGACAAGAAGTAGTTGATAGAATCCATTGTTTTTGTATTTTTTTGATATTGTACGATTTGCCCAGAGTAATGTCATACATCATGTGATGCTGCGACATGTTTCTCAGACGTATGAATTAATTTTCTCCAATTGTTTCAGTTTTAGTTTGAAATTGTTCTGCTTCAATGTGCTGTCTGTCATTGCCATTCCGATGCAGCATTTGCTGAAGCCTGTCGGATGAACATGTATGTCGCGGAGCAGACTGCATACGGGTGAGAACACATTTCCGTCGCGTTTCAACTCAATGATGACGATGTTGCCTGTGTCGCGGTCGTTGCCTGTCTCGAAATTATGGAACTGCACATTGAAGTCAATGGTCAGTCTTTCTGTCTTTCCATAGTTCACGAGTGTGATGCGCTCAAAGTGGTTTTGCACCACAGGGTGCAGATCTGACAAGGCGAGTCCGGCACGTTTCATGACGAGTTCAGCCGCTGCGTCCGATTTCATTCCTTCTTCAAGTGAACTGACCTGTACTCTCTTTTTCTTTGTTCGGCTATGGTTGTTCTTGTTTTTCACTTCAAGAAATGTCAGGTCGCCCGAACTAAGATAAGTGCGTACTCTCACTTTTACTCTTCTTGCCCGTCTGTTATGATGTAGCATATACATTACATGCTCGTCCGTGTCGAGGTAGGTAGTTCGATACGGACTTATACGGTCGCCGTTGATTTGTTGTACATAGTATTTCCCCTGTACAAGTTTAAGCAGTTCTACAAGCTGTCGCTTGGATGCAACATACTTGGTGTCAAGCCTGTTCATGAGTCTTATCGATGACATTTCCTCCAATGTGATTGGAGTCATATTGTCTAATAAACCCCTTATTTCGATGTCCGTGTTTTGGTTCATGGTCTGATAGGTTTTGTTATGGTCTGTCAGAAGCAACTCCAGACTGCTGATGTATGCAGAAATGCCAATTGCTTTATTCGATTAAGGAATATTTTTTCCAAAAATAGCGATATTATTTCATTTCTATGTCAGAATTGTTTCAAAATAACATTTAAATACATATTTATCGCCCTTTTTTGCGGGTAAGTAAACCGTTTTGAGAAGTTGTCTGTGGGATTTTTATAGTATTAGCGGATGTATTCAACTGTTTAGTAACTGCATTCGACAGGCTCCTCCGTTTAAACTATACGGAGAAGCCTGTCGAAAACAATTACTAAAATTAAAAACAGTTTCTAAAATAGAAACAATTACAAATTAATTCCAAGTTTCTTGCCGGTATATTCAACTGTGGCAGACTTGTCCATCATTGTCAGCTTGAAATTGCGTTTCTCCAGCATTCCCTTATAGTCGCCTTCACGGTCGTTTATGGTAAGCTGACGGTTCTTGTCGTCCCAGTGGAATTTGATAAGAGTATATTTGCCCTTTTCGTAGTTGTAGCCGTCTCCTTCATCCTCGTAGAGAGTGAAGTCTGCATCAGCTCCCGGATAGATACGTATCTCAAGATTGTCCCATGCCTTCTCATTGCTATACTGCATGACCGGTGCCATTGGCAGGATTGTGCCGGCTTTCACATAAACAGGCATAATGTCGATTGGAGCAAGACGCATCACTTCTTTTCCTCCCTGCTTCTTCTCGCCAGTCCAGAAATCGTACCAGTCTGCACCGGCAGGAAGATAAACCTTCACTGGAGCTGCTGCCTTTGTGATGTCCGGATAGATAGTATGTCCGTTCTTGTTTTCGTCGCGATAAGTGTATAGCGGGTCTGTTACAGGTTTTACCAACAGTGAGCGTCCGAACATATATTCATCGTTGAGCCTTATTGCCTTCTTGTCGGAAGCAAAGTCCATGACAAGCGGACGCATCATGGAGCCGCTGTTCAGCACAACATCGCCGGCAGTACTATATATATAAGGTAGAAGCTGATAACGCAGTTCTATGAATTTCTTCTGTACATCGAATGCCCAGTCTCCGGGATTTCCGAAACGGTAAAGTTCATTCACCATCGGTCCGGAACAGTGATTGCGCATCAACGGCATGAAGCATCCCCACTGCATCCATCTCACTTGCAACTCTTGCATGGCAGGGCTGTGAGGGTCGTTGTTGTAGTCCCATCCGAAGAAACCGCCTATGTCTGTATTCCAGAACGGAATACCGCAAATGACATAGTTAAGTCCGCTTGGAATCTGATTCTTCATGACATGCCAGTCGGACACGATGTCACCGCTCCAGCTGAACGTACCGTAACGCTGTATGCCGAATGTGCCGCAGCGAGTCATCTGGAGAGAACGCTTTGTGTTATTCTTCATCTTGCGCTGATGTTCATAGATGCCTCGGTTGGTCATAAGGGCAAAAGCGTTCTTTACGCTTCTCCATGAACCGTCGTGCGTCATGTAATCGGAGTCGCCGGGTTTCTCGAAATGGTCCGGTTCGGTGGAGTCTGTCCACCAAGCGTCCATGCCCATGTCATAAAGATTGCGGAGGTATTTCCAGTATATGTCGCGCGCTTTCGGATTGAATGGGTCGTATGGCTGGACACCACGGTTGCGCGGCCAAGTGTCAAACGGCATGAGTGCGCCGATTTTCTCAAGCTCTTTTGCCTGCTGTGTCCACGGTCCGAAGTTTGCCCAGATGGAAATCATGAGGTGCGCATGGTGGTTGTGTACGTAATCAACCATTTCTTTCGGTGATTTTATGCGAGGTTCCGGATAGCGTGCGTTGCGGTCTTCATCGTTAGGCAGATAGCGCATCCATTTCTCGTCGCCCATCTTGTTTATATAATGCGGATTCATGAACTGCATGGCATTCCAGTTAGAGTCGCATCCCCAGTACTGCCAGTCTTGCACAATTCCGTCGAGAGGAATTTGCAACTCACGGTATTTGTCCAGCACTTCACACAGTTCGTCGCTGCTCTTATAACGCTCACGACACTGCCAGTGTCCCATTGCCCATAGTGGGAACATGGTGGCTTGTCCGGTCAGGGTACGAATAGCCGCAATCACTCCGTCCTGACTTCCGTCGCGGTACATGAGGTAATAGTCAACGCATCGTGCCACTTCTGATGTGAAAGTGGTCTTTTCCGGAGTGTCCTCGAAACCGGAATCGCCGGCATTGTCCCAATATAATCCGTATCCTTTCTCAGAAGAAAAATAAGGAATTGTGATATTGGTGTTGCCGCACCATATACGTATTTTCTGTCCTCTTTGGTTCAGCTCTGCACACTGTCTCTGTCCAAGACCGAAAATAGCTTCATCCTTATCCAGCAGGAACGACTGGCGAATCTTATACTGTCCCTTGTCAACTCCCTCTGCAATAAGCTGCATGTCTGCATCTTTTTCTGTGATAAGCTGCTTGCCAGAAAGATCGGAAAAGCGTACTGCACCTGTGGATTTGTCTATCGTAACCGACATACATTCCGACTTCAAGCTTACTTCATTCTGCTTTTCTTCTACGGCAAGTGTCAAGTCTGCCGGTTCAGCTATAATGCTGTAGCTTGTCTTTTCCGGCATTTTGCTTTCGCTGCCGGGATACTTCACGACTCTGACTGCGGACGGTGAATAGAACACTACCTCCGTGCACAAATCGGATGCCTTGCCTGTACTGACTTTCACTCCGTTTTTGTTGCGTACTACGGTCTGCGCACTGGCAGCCACAGTAGCGAACATCATTAGGGATAAAAATAGATAACGTTTCATTTTGATTCGTTTTATAGATTAGAAATAGATTTTCATCGGCAAAAGTACGGATTAAAGTTCTCTGTTCAATAACAAAACCGTTGATTCCAACAACAAATATGTTGAAATCAACGGTTTCTCAGCGTTTTATCCGTGTTTAGGAAAGAAAATTGCAACTAATTCGATACATATTCGGAAGGAGTGCATCCGAACTCTTCCGCAAAGCATTTGCTCATGTGGCTGGACGAACTGAACCCTACTTTTTCAGCCACATCCGCCACGCTCATCGTACCAGAACGAAGGAGTTCCGCTGCGCGGTGTATGCGGATATTCCGGATGAAGACGCTTGGCGATTTGTCAAGCAAATGCGTCATTTTCTTGTACAGTCCTGTTCGCTCCATACAGAGGTCGCGGCTCAATTGCTCCACGCCATAGCCCGGGGTGTCGAGGTTTTGCTCCACAAGTGCCATCGCTCTGTTCACAAACTCATAGTCGGAAGCCGACATATTCTGTTCGGCAGTGTCTGTCCTCTGAACTTCTTCCTCCACCGTTTTGCGACTGATTTCCTGTTTGTATTCATTGCATCGGTCGATGAGGTTCTTGATTCTGAGCAACAGCAGTTCCTCCTTGTATTTCCGGCGGAGACGCATCTTCGTGATTCTGTTATACAGCAGAAAGCCGCCGGCAATGCACAATACCGCCCACAATATATATAAGGCGTAAGCCCATCCGGTCTGCCACCACGGAGTACGTATGGAGAATGTGATGCGCAACGGTTCCGCCTGCATGACATCAGTGCTTACAGCCGCTTTGACCAAAAGCTCGTAATCTCCGGGCGGAAGATACAGAAATGACAGCCGTAGCGTTCCATTTGCATCCGGTATAGTCGCTGTTCCGCTCTGTTTTACCATGTTCCACTGTGCATTGTTCCCGTCCGAAAGCCGGTAGGCATATACTGTGCGAGCGGGATGTGCATAGTTGAGCGGTGAAATCTCAAATACCAGTGAGTTCTGCTCCGTGTCGAAATCAAAATGTTTCATGAAGTTCTCCGCCTTTGGCAAGAGCTTGTCACCCACTTTCAATTTGCATCCGTTGACCGTCACTCCGGCGAGTATCGGGTGCAGCAGCATGGGAGTACCGCCTACACTGTCTGGATACCATTTAGTCCATCCGCCCATGCCTTCCATGAGTACAGCACCGTCGAGAAGTGTCCAAGCCCTTCCTGTTGCATATTCTCCGGCAAGACAACCGTCCTCATGTCCGAAGCATTCAAACTTCGGATGCGCAGCGTCTTTGTCTGCAATACTTATTTTTGTGATGCCGTTGCTTGTTCCGAGCCATACGTTCCCGAAAGAATCTTCAGCGATGGAATGAACGTAGTTGTTTGAAAGCCCGTCTTCTGCATAGAATTTCTCAGGGTTCTTCTTTCCGTGCCGGAAAAGCAACAGTCCGTCAACCGTTCCTGCCCATACCCATCCTCGGTGGTCACGTATGAGGTCTGTATAATGTCCGTCGGCATATTCTTCATGCAGAGGCTGTTCCTTAACTTTATGCAGCACGCTTCCGTCCATGCCGAGTGAGCTGAACGAAGTGACTGACTGGAAACGGAATCTGTCAGGATGAGAATACAGCAGTCCGTTGTCGTATGAACCGAGCCATGTTCCGCCTTGAGAATCAAAGAAAATCGTGTTGAACTTCTCCGAAGAAAGACGAATTCCTCCCGCTCCCGAAATGCTGTCGATAAGTTCTTTCGTGTCTTCTGAAATATTGATATGCCATATTCCTTTTTGGCTTGTGATATATACCGTATTGTCGGAGGCAATAGCGAGAGTGTGCAGAATATAGTCTGTCCTCAGCAACTCCGAACATACCGACAAGTCGGCTGAATAGCGAAGAAGCACGGATTCCTTTCCGCATCTTAGCTGATAGAAACCTCCGTCTTTTGCCTTGACCACAAGCGATGAGGCATCGCTCAGTCTCGCTTTCTCCTCATTATATGCGGCTATATGCCATGCTTTCTTCTCCTTTTTGAAGAAATGGCACCATGCTTCTCCATTGGAATAAAACAGAAATACTCCTTCCTCCGAAGTATCTAAATCCTGCAATTCGCCGCACGAAACTTGTTTGGTTATGCGAATGTCCCCTTTTTCGTTGCAGATATACTGTGGTGTCACTAACCAAAGCCCACCGTCAGAGTCAACAAACAGGTCGGTTACTTTACCTTCCGGATGGAATGCACGGAGCAAGCTGTCAATATTTGTCACATATCTTGTATGTGTAAGGTCGAAACACCGCAACCGTCCGTAGTCCTTTATCCACAGGCGATGGCAATTGTCTTCATACACATGGTATGCCCCTTTGTAATCTTTCAGGGCATATTCACAGTCTCCGGCATAGTGTATATATTTGAAACTACTGCCGTCGAAAAGATTGATGTTCCCTTTGGTGGTCACTGCCATGCGTCCGTCGCGCAATTGCAGAATATGTTGCACCTGATTGTCGCTGAGTCCGTGAACTGTACTTTTGCGCGTGAACACCCATTCACCAGATACGGCATACGGTATGTTCAGGAACAGGGATAATATGCAAACGAATATTCTGGCTGTCATTGTGTCGAACTCATTTTATGGATAAGGCTCAGAACTGGAAATAGATGAACGGCTGCACATCGCTGCTCTTTATCTGTATCACGATAAAGATGACAATTACAATCAAAAGTGCCTGAAGGAGCAAAGGCATACGCACTACCAATCTGCGTACCGACAGCGACATGCCGGACGGAAGGAAGTGGAGCACATAGCCGAGAAGCATCAAACTGCCTACAGCCCAATACGATTCAATCCACTGCCCGAATATCTGTGGCTGGAAATGGGTGAATATCTGCTTAATCATTGTCCATGAACCTTCAAATGTGGTGTTGCGGAAGAATATCCAGCAGAAGCATACGAAGTGGAAAGTCACAAGCACTTCCACCACGCGCTTTATTCCGTGGCTTTTGTATCCCTTCGGGCGATGGAGCACACTGTTCTTCACTTTGTCAAGTGCGAGTGCCACACCGTGCAGTCCTCCCCACGCAATGAAATTGAGTGAAGCGCCGTGCCAGAGTCCGCCGAGAAGCATCGTGATGATAAGATTAAGGTACTGTCTGAACTTTCCGTGTCTGTTTCCTCCAAGTGAGATATACAGATAGTCCTTCAGCCATGAAGACAGCGAAATGTGCCAACGTCTCCAGAAGTCTGTGATGTTTGCCGACTTATAAGGAGAATTGAAATTCATGGGAAATTCGAAACCAAGCAACAGTGCTATACCTATCGCCATATCACTGTAGCCGGAGAAGTCGCAGTAAATCTGCATGGCATAGCCATATACGGCAAGCAGGTTCTCCAGTCCGGAATACAAGTCCGGCTGTTCAAACACTCGTTCCACGAAGTTCACGCTGATGTAGTCGGAAATTACCGCTTTCTTGAACAATCCGCCGACAATGAAAAAGACCCCCGAGCCGAACATTTCGTTGGTGACAGTCAACGGGCGACGGATTTGGGGAATGAAGTCACGGGCACGCACAATAGGGCCGGCAACGAGTTGAGGGAAGAACGATACGTAAAAAGCATAGTCGAGCCAGCGGTCAAGCGGTTTCAGATTGCCGCGATACACATCTATCGTATAGCTCATCGACTGGAATGTGAAGAACGATATGCCCACCGGAAGGAATATGTCGAGCGGTTCGAAGGTGCCGTTCCACAGCGGGGCAAGCATTTCTCCGAAGAAATTGGTGTATTTGAAATAGCACAGCAATCCTAAATCTACGACAAGACTAAGCAGAAGCAGCAACCTTTGCACGGCGGAATGCCCCTCCCGATGTCTGGCCGCACGTTCCTCTTGGTCTGCCGCGATGGCACGGGCAATGAAGAAGTCGGTGGTCGTGACAAGGGCGAGCAGCACAAGATAGATACCACTGCTCTTATAATAGAAGTAGTAGGAGAAAGCTGTCACAAACAGCAGTCTCAGCGTGTCATGCTTCCCCAGACACCAGTAAATGAATGAAAATCCCAAAAACAAAAAAAGAAAGATGCCGCTGCTGAATATCATCGGCTGCTGCGGCAGATACGACAACTGTTCAAGAACACGCTGCCAGTCAATGTTCCACATATTCGTTATATGCTTTAAGGAATGCTTCGCCCAGCAGATGTCCCTGAAGACGATAGCCGTTGATTGTGTAATGGATTCGGTCGTTGTTCATAAGTCCGGCTCCGCGCCAGTTGGTGCAGGCGAACTGTTCGCCTCCGGCAATGGAATACATGTCCCACACAGCAATGTGGTGCTCTTTTCCATAATTCACGATGTTTGCCGCTACGCGCGAAGTCACAGTGTTCTGCCGTTTTACGTATGAATACCGGCGACGTCCCCGGCGGTCGCGATAAGTGCGTCCGGAGCGTTGCGATATGAATGAGCCGGGTGGGGTGGTCAGCAGGAACTGCACATCCGGACAAACTTCGCTTATACGTGTAAGCAGTGTGTCGATAGTTCCGCTGTGTGTCTCTTCGTCATATCCTTTCGTATGGCTTTCGTTTGTCCCGAAACTTACAATCACGATGTTCGGACGTTGTGCGGCAATTTTTTCAATCATGTCGTCCTCCGCAAAGCGTGAGGCGCGCGCACCGTTTATGCCTATCGCGCTATATACGATGCCGTTCTTACCCGTTTCCGAGGCGATGCAGTCCGTGTGATAAGTAATTTTGTCGTCGCCTGTAGCCTGCGAGCCGAAACTCTCTTCCAGTGTCTGTCTCACAGCCACAGGGAAATAATGTCCGCGTACATGGCTGTCGCCAATCTGCAAAATACGTACCACCGAGTCGCCGTGGGCGATAAGATTGAATATATCGTTCAGGTTTTCTCCGCCAATCAGTTTGTTGTCGCCTGTGCCACGGAAAGAAACCGGTATGTCAACAGGAGTGAACTCCACCGCACTTGCCGTGAATGTCCGTGCCGCTTCGTCCTCGTTAGGTTCGGCAAACAGCCCTTCTGCATCAGCCGTCTCTCTTCCATGCTCCTTGTCGTGGTAGGCAGTTTCGTAGTCTCCCGGCAAAAGGTCGTCATCGTCCGACATTATTCGGTACGAAGACGTGCCCGCCAATATCATGACTGCCGCGAAACCTATCATAGTCAATATTTGTTTCTTGTTCATAAGCCCTTTCTTTTTTCATAATTTTCCTTGCCGTTCATCATCACATCGAACAACAGATGTGCAATGTGCTTGCCGCCGGCAAAGTTTATGTGAGTATAATCAAGATTAGCCTGTTTCTTTTCCACCATCCGTGCCATGCTGCCGTCTCCGCCCATCGCGTCGTAGAGGCTCCAGAAAGCCACATTCGTTTCTTCTGCCATTTCGCGCTGATAGTGCAACAGCTCTCTCACACCGCCCATCGTATGCATTTCGCCGTATTCGTCTTTCGCATCGCGGTCGCCCACACCGATGACGAGTATGCTCGCATTCGGATAGGCCGACTTCAAGTGAGTGATAGTCTTGACAAAGCGCTTGGTGTAATAGCTGTAGTCCGACATCTTCGGCGATGCCACATTCAGTCCGTAATGCAGAATGATGAGGTCATACGGACGCAGTTGTGCAAACCGTCGCATCGTGCCGTAGGGAATACCAGATATGTGCCAGCCGTTGCTTCCCCGCATACTGAAGTTGTCGAGTGTCACACCGCTCTTGTTCTCTAATGCCACTCCGTAGAAGCGGGCAGACTGTCCGCCTTCCACTTCTATGCCGAAAGAACCGATATGTCCGCCTACCGATTGTGCCATTACACGGTCGTGCAATTCTTCTGTCGTGTCGCACTCCTCAAACAAAGTGTAGTGCTCCGCCCCGTTGACAGACACGGAAATGTTCAGTCCGTTGCCAGAAGTGAAATAGACGGTAGCCAGCTCCATTGTGTCGAGTTGTGTGCCGTACAGCCTTGTCTGTCCTTTCAACTCGAAAGAAGCCTTTCCCGACGGAATGAAATAGCGTCCGTTAATGCCTTGACGGCTGGCATCGAAACCCAGCCCTTTTGTGTCGTTGGCATTGTGCGCCCTCCATCCGGAAGCCCTCTGTATCGCTGTCTGACGGAATCCCGCCGTAGGCGACATAATATCGACAAAGCCCACTCCCTTTCCTCCGAAACGCTCTTGGAACAGATGACGGAGGTCTTGGGTCAGTATGTCGCCTTCGATGTACGAATCACCGAAATAGGCGATACGCACATTGCGCTCGGACGCACACGACAAAGCACGATAGAACTTGTCCATCTCTCTGCCGGAACTGACAGAATCCACCCTGTCCTCAATGGCTACCATGCCCGAGGGTACATCGTCAACATACTTCTGCTGCCGCTTCACTTTGTTCAGCACGCTGTCAGCCGTTGCCGCGTTGTCGGCTTTGAGCGAATCTTTGTTTATATATTCTATTATCCTGCAATCTTTGTCGCGCTTTTCCACATCGGCCAGAATGTTTACGCGTCTCAATTCTGTGTTGCCAAAACTGAGCTTCGGCATAAAGAACATTCCAATCAGTGCCGCTACGACAACTAAGGTCAGCAGGAATGTCTTGAACAGATTATCCCTCATTATAATTTTTTCCTTTCAAATCCGACTGCAAAGCTACGCTTTTTTTTGCAAATAAGTGTCGGATTGACAAGTTTTATCACTCTGTTACAGATGTTTCCACAAGGGATGTGCCTGAATATACAGAATGACATGCACAGATTCGTCTGCACTTGCCTGTATAAGATGTTCAGTGGCGGAGAAGAGGCTTGCAAAAGATAAAGGATTGCCTAAAAATGAATGTCAGATATAGGCAAAAAATGCTCCCATAAAAAAATTTTTGACATCGTTTTTTGAGAGGTTTTTCGATTTTGACAAAACAAAGTTGTTTCAGGTGTTTTTAATTACGTTTTGTCAGATTTTACGTAAAAGTTCTTTCTTTTTGATTTTGCCAAATGTTAAAATTCCAAGCCCGATGGCACGCGTCAAAATCAACCGTATCGAACTTTTCTCGGAGAACGGGGATTCTAC
>X363_Desmarests_Spiny_Pocket_Mouse__coassemble_793_pt1 | contig 15348 bp, 14 predicted proteins | sample X363_Desmarests_Spiny_Pocket_Mouse__metabat2_low_PE_006 | metagenome-assembled genome bin X363_Desmarests_Spiny_Pocket_Mouse
ACTCGGATTCGTGCATCCACGCACAGGAGAAGAAATGATGTTCTCTCCTGAACTGCCGGAAGACATGACTGCTCTAATAAAGAAGCGGGAGAACTATATATCCAACAGAGATGTATATACAGATTGACATCTCCGGAAAAAACATAAATATAAACACACAATCAAGAAACAAAGGAAAGAAAATGAAAAAGACTGTAGCCATCATAGCCGGAGGAGACTCTTCGGAGCATGATGTATCGCTCCGCAGTGCAGAAGGCATCAACTCATGGATTGACCGTGAGAAGTTCAATGTCTATATCATAGAGATAACGGGGCTAACATGGGAGGCACACCTTGAAAACGGAAAGCGTGCTGCCGTCAACCGCCATGACTTTTCATTCGAAGCAGACGGACAAACAATCAGACCTGATTTTGCTTATATCACCATTCACGGTACACCGGGAGAGAACGGCATCCTGCAAGGGTACTTCGACCTGCTACATATCCCCTATTCTACCGGCGACATACTGTTTGAGGCAATGACATTCAACAAATTTATCCTCAACCAATATCTTAAAGGATTCGGTGTACGCATCGCCGAGTCAATGCTGATACGCAAAGGACAAACAGTCAGCAATGAGGATGTAATAAGCCGTGTAGGACTTCCATGTTTCATAAAGCCCAATGAGGGAGGTTCCAGTTTTGGTGTTACAAAATGTAAGACAACCGACGACATACAGCCGGCAATAGAAAAAGCCATGCACGAAAGTCCGGAAGTCGTAATCGAAAGTGAAATTGTAGGTACAGAAATATCCAACGGTGTCTATAAGACAAAGAATGGAGGCGGACAGGTATTGCCAATCACAGAAGTGGTAAGTCAAGACGAGTTTTTCGATTATGACGCAAAATACAATGGGAAAGTAGAAGAAATCACTCCTGCACGGCTCAGCGAATCCACAACGAAACGTGTACAGGCATTGACTTCCGCCATATACGACATACTCGATGCATCCGGGATCATACGTATCGACTATATCATTTCACACGAAAAAGAAAATGGTGAAATGATAGACAAAATTAATCTTCTGGAAATCAATACCACACCGGGCATGACTGCCACCAGCTTCATTCCGCAACAAGTACGGGCAGCCGGTCTGGAAATGAAAGATGTGCTTACAGAAGTTATAGAAGACAAACTCACAAGGACATAAACAGGTTATTGTCAGTCCTACCATACAAGAGTTACCGAGAAGCATGTTCTTCTACAAAAAACAAGACATATATTTTTTGATACATACAATCTAATAAAGAGACAGCTTCGTTTCTATTATTTTATTACAGGGAAAGATACGAATTGGCAGATAAAACATTTATATACTTGCCAATTCGTATTTTTTATTGGTCTATTTCTTACATAAAATTAGGATCAATGTTGCTATTTTTTTGGTTTTTTTTTCACAACAAAATATAATTATATACTTTATTTTCGTACCTTTGCCGCCCTACAACATTGTGGTTTATCGTCAAGATGTTCAAAACCTTGTCTGCATACAACCAGACTGTTACATGATATTTATAGCAATAAATCAACACAAGTTTTACATGAGCAATATCAAAAATCCGCTTTATCACCATAAAAGCGTCATATTCCCACTTATATTGATAATCGCGTTTATGTATGGATGCCAAGAATCGGACTTTAGCCTTGATACTTTCGAATCCAATCCATACGAGGCAGACATACGATACATCAAATTTTCAGACCCGAAAATACTGAAAGTAGAATCAGACACAATGTTCCGCGTATTTGATGATAGTCCGGAAGTGCCGGTCACCATCGACGCTGATATGCAAAATATCGCTCCTCAATTTATATTGACCAGCGGCTCAGAGATATTTATGCAGGATGCCAACGGCGAATGGACAATACCAGCGAATGGAGTCGGACGCGATTTCAGCAAAGTCGGACAGAAGTATATGGTCGTATCAGCGAACAAGCAAAGCCATCATATTTACACACTATCCTTCAACTGTCAGGAAGTTGCCACAGAATATCATTTCGAATGGTTTGAGCTAAACGACTCCACAATGGACGAGAATGGCGATCTAAAAAAGAATATTGCCCATTATTATATGTGGAAAGAATATGACTCCGACGGAGTGTATAAGACCTCATGGGCAAGTGGAAACCCGGGATTCGGCATTTCTAAAGTCAACAACTCTCCTGACAATTACCCTACCACCCCTTGCGAAGGAGTAAACGGAGGAAAAGGGGTTAAGCTCACCACGATGGATACCGGAGGTATTGCAGCCATGATGAACATGCGTCTTGCTGCCGGCAATATATTCCTTGGAGAATTTGACGTAAGTACAGCTCTCAAAGATGCACGTGCAAGTACACGTTTCGGTGTTCCGTTCAATAAAAAGCCATTGCAGCTACGCGGATGGATGTCATACACCCCGGGAGAGAAATATCAAGACCGCGACGGACATATCATAGACAGAGCTGACTCCTGCGACGTATATGCACTGATATACAGGAATAAAGACGAGAACGGAAATACAATCATTCTTGACGGAAACACCATTCCTAACAGTCCCTATATTGTCGGGAAAGCTCGTCTCAGCGATCAGTTTGCAGCCGGTACAAACGGAGAATGGGTGTATTTCACAGCAGATTTTGATTATGAATCTTATCCAATGGAGTTAGTACCAGAGTACATCAGCGGATACGGCTACAATCTTGCCGTTGTCGGTTCATCAAGCAGACAAGGCGCTTTCTTTTGCGGTGCAATAGGTTCTACATTGAAGATAGACGAGCTTGAAGTCATCTGTGAGAAATAAGCATGACCTTCAATACCATAAACTACAAATCATCATGAACATAAACAGATATATTCTTACTACAATTGCAATCCTGTTTTGCTTGTATTTGCCAGCACAAACGGAGCGATATGCCGGCACACCCAAAGAAAATACTGGGGTAATCCGCAATCTTGCAAACAAAGGTTACAAGATTACCATGAGGGCTGGATTGAATATAGGAGGCACTACCCCGCTCCCTGTTCCATCAGAAGTAAAAAGCATCAACAGTTTCGATCCGGGGATGAATCTTGGGATAGGAGTTGACATTGAGAAAATGTTCACAAAGAACTGGGGTGTACAAGCAGGAGTACGGCTTGAGAACAAAGGTATGGAAACGGATGTTACGGTGGAGAACTACCATACCAGACTCATGCGTGATGGCGACCAAACAGAAGGTAACTACACAGGTAAAGAAAGCACAAATGTAAGTTATTCTCTGTTCACAATCCCCATACTTGCACGCTACCGTTTCAACAAATACTGGGCTGTCAGCCTCGGTCCATATATATCCTATGCACTCAAGCACGAATTTACAGGAGTGGCTGCGGACGGATACATGCGCACTTTGAGAACAGACCCTATTACAGGTTTGCAAGTGCCGACAGGCAGTAAGATAGAAATTCCAGCAGACAACCCTGCCACTTACGATTTCTCTTCAGATATGCGTCGCCTACAGTGGGGCATAGAAGCAGGAATAGATTGGCAATGTTTTAAACATTTCATGATCTTCGCCCATCTTGATTGGGGCATGAACGACACTTTCAAAAGCTCCTTCAAAGAGACTATCACCTTTACGATGTATCCAATCTACGGAGCTTTAGGATTCGGATATACATTCTAAATACGACAATTCAAAACAATACAGAAACAAAAAATGTTACAAACTCAGTAACTTTATCAAATCAAACATTTAAAAAGGACTATTATGGTAAAAACTTTACGTAAAGTAATGGCTTTGGCAGTATTAGCCATCACAGCCAGTACAGCTGGTGCACAGGAAAAGCCACAGATTCCTAATTCAGACTTTGAATCTTGGGAAACAGTCAGCGACACCAATCATGCGCCGGACAACTGGAACTCATTCGAGACAGGTGGAGGGAAAATGGCAGAAGGATTCTTCAAAAATTTCTTCGTGGTGCAAGCTGTAAATCGTTCAGAAGAAGTACGTCCGGGTTCTACAGGCAAATACAGCGCAGTGATATGGGCACGCGATGCATTTATCGCCACAGCACAGGGAAACCTTACATTGGGAAGAGTCATCGGCGGCAGCGCAACAGCTACAGACAAAGCTAACCACAACCAAAGTATCACTTCAGACGAACAATTCAGCCAGAAACTCGGAGCACTGCCTAAAGCCATCGTTGCATGGGTCAAGTTCGTGCCAAAAGCAATTAAAGAAGAAGCACCATACGCTCGTATTTCAGCTACAGTACATGATTCATACGACTATATAGAATATGGTACAGCAGAAGCTTCCGCTGAAGATACAGAGAACGCTTCACATGTAGTTGCTCATGCAGAGCAGAATTTTCTTCCAGTTACAGACGATGAGGGCAAATACCAGTGGCAGCGTTTGGAGATTCCGTTCTCAACAGAAAACTGCACAGCAACAGATCCGGCATACATCATTGTCAATATCGCCACAAACTCCATACCGGGCAAAGGAACACCGGACGATTCTCTCTACATCGATGATATAGAGCTTATCTACGATGAAATCCAAGAGCCAAACTATTCAGAGTTGCTTGCCGACAGTTACACAGGTGTACTCACTGTTGCCATCAATGGTGACAAAGTTCCTTCAACACAGGAAGTGATTAACATTGCAAAGAAAGAAGACGGAACTATTGACCTCAGCCTCAACAACTTCAAGTTCATCAGTGACATATCCGAAACAGGAGAAATCAGCTATATGTTTGTCGGCAACATACTTGTCACAGACATCATGCCTACAAGTGAAGACGGAAAGCAGATAAACATCAGCAAAGAACAGAGCATCGTCATCACAGAAGGAACAGAACCGGAAGGTGTACAGTGGCTTGGTCCGATGTTGTCCCAAAACGACGGTATCCCAGTAAAAATCAATGGTACAGCAGAAGATAAAGACCTCAACCTTGGCATTGACATCGAGTTTGAAATGATGCCGGGAGCTTCTATGCAGATTCATGTTGACTTCACAACTGACACAGAAAATGCGATTGCCACAGTGCGTCCAGCTACAAAGTACGGCTACAAAGTTTATACTCTCAGCGGTACATGCGTAGCCTCAGGTGCAGGAAAAGCCAACCTGACAAGTTTGCCTAAAGGCATCTACATCGTTGAAAGCAACGGTGCGCGTACAAAGGTGCTGAACAAATAAATAAAAGGAATCAACCTATACATGCGAAAGGAGGATGCACAATTGCGCATCCTCCTTTCGCATGTATAGGTATCAAGACATAAGCTCATCCGGAAAAAGAAGCCGTACATTTTGTTGCCATACTGTTAAGTTTTGTATCGAAAAAGCCTAAAATTAACCTTTTTGCATTGCTATAATGAAAAGATAAACTAATTTTGCGATATAATTCATAAGTATGGAAACAGAAAAACAGGAGTTTCTCATTGACATAGACAAAATTCTAAAAGACAAAGCCGGCAGCAAAGCAAAATATATACCGGGCTTTGTAATTTCGTGGCTGAAAAAGATTCTGCATCAGGACGAAGTCAACAACTACCTTACAGGCAGAGCCAAAGGGAAAGTCGGGATGGACTTTCTCGACGAGTGTGTATCTTATCTTGAAATGGATCTTCACGTGCGCGGTCTCGATGCCCTACCGGGAAATGAGGGGAACAGATACTTTACCATTGTCAGCAACCATCCGCTTGGAGGAGAAGACGGTGTGGCTCTCGGTTCAATACTCTGCCACAAATACAACAGCAAGATAAAGTATCTAGTCAATGACATACTTATGAACCTCCACGGACTTGCTCCTCTCTGCATTCCTATCAACAAGACAGGTAGCCAAAGCCGTAACTTTCCTAAAATGGTTGATGCTGCATTCCAGTCAGACAACAACGTACTCATGTTTCCTGCCGGTCTTTGTTCGAGACGAGGAGATGACGGCCAGATTCGCGACCTGCAATGGAAAAAGACATTCATTACCAAAAGTATCGAATATCAGCGCGACATTATCCCTGTACACTTCTCCGGTCAAAACTCCGACAGATTCTACAACATCGCGCGCTGGTGCAAGAAGCTCAACCTAAAATTCAACCTTGCCATGCTCTTCCTTGTCGATGAGATGTACAAGAATGTAGGTAAATCATTTACCGTCACATTCGGAGAACCGATTCCATGGCAGACATTCACCGACAAATCAAAGACAGCGGCAGAATGGGCGGAATGGGTCAAAGAGAAAGTATATAACTTACAATAATAAAGCTACAAACGACAATAAATCAGAAGAAATGGAAGAAGAAATTATTGCTCCGATAAGCAAGGAAGTACTTAAAGCCGAACTGACAGACAACAAACGGCTTCGCTTCACCAACAAGAGCAACAACGAAATCTATATAGTCACCTACCAAGACTCTCCTAATGTAGTACGTGAAATCGGACGTCTGCGTGAGATAGCTTTCCGTGCGGCCGGCGGAGGTACGGGCAAAGCTCTCGACCTCGATGAGTTCGATACAATGGATGAGCCGTACAAACAGCTTATCGTATGGGACCCGGAAGAAGAAGTAATCATCGGCGGCTACAGATATCTATTGGGTACAGATGCCAAACTCGACGACAAAGGGCAGCCGATACTTGCCACATCGCACATGTTCCACTTCTCGGAGAAGTTCATGACAGACTATTTGCCTTACACGATTGAGTTGGGACGTTCATTCGTCACTTTGGAATACCAATCTACACGGGCTGGTTCCAAGGCACTCTTTGCATTGGACAATCTCTGGGACGGTCTCGGAGCGCTCACCGTCATCATGCCGAATGTAAAGTATCTTTTCGGAAAGATGACCATGTACCCTTCCTACAACCGCAGAGGACGCGATATGATACTCTACTTCCTCAACAAACATTTTGAGGACAAGGACAAGCTTATCATACCGATGAAGCCGCTGCAACTGGAGAATGACCCCGTTGAACTTGCCGCACTCTTCAACAAGGACGATTTCAAAGAGGACTACCGCATACTGAACCATGAAGTGCGCAGCCTCGGACTTAACATTCCACCTCTTGTCAATGCCTACATGAGCCTGTCACCAACAATGAAAATGTTCGGCACAGCCATCAACTACGGATTCGGTGATGTAGAGGAAACCGGTATCCTCATCACCGTTGACGAGATTCTTGCAGAAAAGTATGTCCGGCACATCGAGACATTCGTAAAAGAGCATCCGGAACTGGTACAGATTACAAGCGGTGCCAATAAGGTCATCAGCGAAAACAAATAACAAAAAAGTATATAGCAGTCAGGCCTCATTGTCCACAGACAATGGAGCCTGACTGCATAATATAAGAATCTCTTAAAGAAACTTCTGATTATAACTATATAGCTATTTTTCAACCATGACCCCCAAAGAAGGAAACTAAAAAAATGACGACTATTGGCAGCAGTCGTCATTTTTCCACTTATGAGAAGCAGTTCATACAAACATCCTCATAGCTACATTTTAAAATAACAAGTATTTCTCATTTTTGCTCCTCTACAGGCAGAATCTCGCCTTTCTCATTGAAGAGGACATCAGAAGTTTTAGCTTCGGCATCCGTCAAAGTCACTTTATAGGTCTTAACTCCTTCTGTCTCCTTCACATAGGCTGCTTTAATGGTCTGGTCTTTGTAGTTCTCCGCTACGGCATCTTTGATAGTCTGAGGAAGCGAGTCTGTTTCAATAGCCTTGAACTCATCCTGTGCAACTGTTACTTCAACTTGATCATCAAATGCAACTACTGTGTAAGCATACATAGCGTTAAAACCGAAAGCTGCAAAAAGAACTGCAGCAATTAACATTTTCTTCATTTCTGTAATTTTTTAGATTAAACTTACCACACCTCTTTTCTTGAGGTTTGATGCAAAATTACAGCTTGCAAGTACACCCGCCAAACAAGTGATAATAGACAGCCGGTTTTCGACAATAGACTCCCTAAAAGCATATTTCTTACTGTCCGAAACATTATGAAAATATCGCTTTGCACCCCAATTGCAACAGTTATTCCCTTGTGTTTTTACATTTTCTATTCATTCTTTAATGCATCAGGACTTCTATAAGTTTCGAAGCATATTGCCTCCCAACAGGTAACACTTTACCATTATTAAGAGTGACTTCCTGCTTGTTGAAACTTTTTATTTTTGATTTGGGTACAATAAATGACCGGTGTATTCGTAAGAATGACTCTGAAGGCAACATTGCAAATAGATTTTTCAAAAGGATTCGCGAAGTGATACATTCCCCTGTCAACCGGAAAATCTTAGAATAAGCCTCCACAGCTTCTATATATAGAATATCATCTAACGGAATACTGATATTGTTGTAATCCTGTTTAACAACAATGCACTGGGTCGTTGTATTAATCCTCTCACGCCCTATACGTCTCATAGCCTTGGAAAATGCAGTCAGGAAACGGCTGTAAGCAAAAGGTTTATGAAGATAATCCACAGCGTCAAGATCAAAACCGTCGAGAGCATAACGCAAATATGCTGTTGTAAATATAAAACACGTATCTTTAGGCAGCCGTGAAGCCACGTCAAGCCCGTTTATTCCATCCATCTCTATATCGAGAAAAACAATATCCGGTCGGGACTGCTCGATAGCCTCCAATCCGATTATCGGATTGGAAAACTTTTTTAGTTCAATATTACCAATTCGTTGACAGAATTTATCTATCACCTCAAGCGCCAAAGGCTCATCGTCTATGGCCACACATCTGACTAAATCACTCATGACTGTTAAGCTCTATTTTAAGATAAACCTTGAATATTCCGTTTTCTTCTTTAATACTGAAAACATGTTTGTCGGGAAACAACCCCGACAACCGACTTCTGCAATTGTTGATACCTACCGGAATATCTTTGCGAAACTCATCAACATGCCTCATTATCCGATTCTGTGTCTCAAAAAGCAGAATGCCATTGTTTATGTGGAGTCTTATTAATATCTCACAGTCCCGACTTGTTGAAGCCCCATATTTGAAAGCATTTTCTACGAATGTAAGAAATATCATAGGCGGTATTGATGTTGTAGTGTCATCCACAGAAAAATCTCTGACAACACGGGTGTGACAGTCCAGCCTAATCAGCTCCAAATCGATATAGTTATTGACATAGTTGATTTCATCGTCAATTGCAACCCAATCATTGTCCGCTGTGATATATGTATATTTCAACAGTTCGGTAAATTTGATAAACGCATCTTCCGCCTTTTGCGAAGTTCCAATTACAAGACTATACAAAGAATTAAGGGTATTGAAAAGAAAATGTGGAGTTATCTGCGCCTTGAAAAGAGCCAGTTCCGCCTTGTTACGTTGATTCTCCAATATACTTTGCAAAAGCATCCGGTTATATAGTTCCTTAATAAAAGAGACAGTCAATGAATAGCCAATAACAACAAAAAACATAAACCACAGGCTTATTGTCATATTGTAGTTTCTCACTCTTGTCTGATACTCGCTCATGGAAGGAATCACAAAATTCTCTTCAGGCAAAGGATACAATGTCAACAAATATGTCAGTACAATAAATATTATTGAGACAAGAACTAATTTACGATACGCTTTCGCCAGAATTAATTGCGGCAATCTTAACAGTTTTGCAGCAAAATAGCATCCATACAAAAATAAAACAGCCAAACTTGTAAATACGTGAGAAGTAGCCCACCAATAATGCACAGGGCCCAGAAAGATTAAGATTGGCATAAAAACAAAGCCAAAGAATAAATCAAAAATTAAATTTGTTTTATGTTCCAGCGATTTCATGGCGCAAAGTTAATACTTCTCTGTAACAACAGCAAATACTGCAAAATACATTCATTTACACATTTACGGTGTCTATTGGCATCCCCTTTGTGATGTTATGTATATTGCCTACTTTTGCATAAGAAACAAGAAAAACAAAGGTTATATGAATACAAGAAATCTTATCATCCCGGTGATTATCTCATCGATGTTGCTCTCTTGCAATGAGAACAAAGAAAAAGAACAACAGTCATTGGCTGAGGTGTCAAAGCAAGAACTTATCACTGCATTGAGTGAAAGAGAACAGTTGCTCATCTTGGTTAAAGAAATCTCAACCGGACTGGAACAGATTAAGCAGCTTGAAAACATCATGACTGTCTCTGCTGAACATCCCGAGAAAAATGTCAGTCAACAGGCTCAGATTCTTGCAGACATTTCAAGTCTGAAAGAAAGAATCCAACAACGTAAAGAAAAGTTGCAAGAGCTGGAGAGCAAATTGCAAGACTCAACAATCAACAACAAAGAACTTCAAGAGACTGTCAAGGCTCTGCAGATTCAGATTGACTCTCAAATAGAGGAAATAGAATCATTGAAACAACAGCTGGTCGCAGCAAACGAACACATTGGTGCCTTAAATAACGAAGTTGATTCTCTTAACACTACTGTCACCACAGTTACAGGAGAACGCAATGCCGCCCAAGAGGCATCAGTCAAACTCGAAAATGAACTTAATACATGCTATTACATCATTGCAACGAAATCTGAATTGAAATCATATAATATAATCGAGACCGGTTTTCTTCGCAAGACCAAACTGACAAAAAGTGATTTCGACAAAGGGGACTTCGTCATAAGTGACAAACGTATTCTCAATACTTTACCTTTGAATGCCTCAAAAATCAAGATTCTTACAAATCACCCGGAGACATCATACGAACTGATTGAGGAGAACGGACTGAAAACGATTAAGATAACTAATCCGGAACAATTCTGGAATCAAACCAATTATCTTGTCGTAGAAAAGAATTAAATAAGAAGTTGTTTTAGAATTGTTTGTTATAGTTACGTTGGGGGATTAGGCAGACCTCCCTTGTGCTTTTAGTGGGTGCATTTTTTCTTTAGCTTAAGGAGTGTATTCACAGACTCCTCATATTACTTTTTTAAGCAGATGTCTTTGACAGACTCCTTGCATTACTTTTAAGTGGGAGTCTGTCGAGTACATCCGCTTAAGAAAGTAATATGAGGACTCTATGAATGCACCCACTAAAGCACAAGGGAGGCATCTGCTAAGAATCATCTATATCCAAGCACTTACAACATAGGGATGCTCTCGCCATTAATTTTTCGGATAAGGTCAAGCGCAAAGACATCCGTCATTCCCGACACAAAATCAAGCACAGCCATGATGCGAGTATATACATCCTCCGAATGCACATCATATTGAGAAGACACACGACGGAGCAGAAGCTTGGAATAAGCTTTTTCGGGATACATAGCCGCTGTAGCAAACAAATCGATCAACGTACTGATAATCTTGTATCCGGCAAGCTCTATATCCACTACATCCTTGCTCTGGTAAATCTTCTGTACCGACAACGACATACATTTGCCGTATGCATCATACACCTGGGGAGAAATGCTTTTGATGAGCGGTCCCTTGAACTCGCCTTTCAGAATCTGCTGTTCATTGTTCACGAATGCCTCCACACACTCACTCTCCAGCTTACCTATTACGCATGAGCGCAAATACACAATCTGCTCATTGATGTCCTCCACCTCGGTAAACACCTTGCAGATGCGCTCTCTCCGCTCCTCGTCGAAGAAAGCAAGCATGGCTTCTTTCGTCTCCTCTGTCGAAAGCAGTTTCAGCTTATGGGCATCCTCAATGTCCATTATTTCATAACAAATGTCATCTGCCGCCTCCACCAGATAGACAAGCGGATGACGTGCATAACGTCCTTCCGCAAGCTTCACAATCCCCAGCTCGTCGGCAATCTTCCGATATGTGTCCTCCTCACTCAGAAAAAAGCCGAACTTCTGTTTGTCGCCGGCAAAAGAAGAACGGAAGGGATATTTCACGATGGAGGCGAGAGTGGAATAGGTCATGACAAATCCGCCCTTTCTTCGTCCGGCAAACTGATGGGTCAGCAGACGGAAAGCATTTGCATTTCCCTCGTAATGTGTCAAGTCCTGCCACTGCCCCTCCGTCACCATCTCTTTGTATTTCAGTCCGTCACCTTCCGAGAAGAAAGTCGCAATGGCTTTCTCGCCCGAATGTCCGAAAGGGGGATTACCCATATCATGAGCAAGACAAGCAGCACTCACAATGTCGCCTATTTCACATATATGTGTCTCAGCCAGCTCCGGATGCAGACTAAGCAACCTACGCGCCACATCGTCACCGAGTGAGCGTCCCACACTTGCCACCTCAAGACTGTGTGTCAATCTGTTATGCACAAACACACTGCCGGGAAGAGGAAACACCTGTGTCTTGTTCTGCAATCGCCTGAACGGAGCAGAGAAAATCAGTCTGTCATAGTCTCTTTTAAACTCCGTGCGGTCGTCCTTTCGCTTGTAGTGCAGTTCTTCCTGTCCAAGCCGTTTATTCGATATAAGTCTTTCCCAGTCCATTACCATAACCATGTCTATATTAAGCAAGCCAAAGTTACATATTTTATCCATAGCATAGAAACCGTTTCAGATTTTTATCTTTTTCGGATGTATCTGACAGACCTATAAAATGTTAAATTTTCTATAATTCGCACCATTTTCATTTTGACAAAATGATATTTTCGCTCAAAATGAAAATTTAACACTTCGAGTGATTTTTTTGTTGAGAACGAAAAGACAAAAATTTCACAGCAAGGATAAAGTATTGACAATCAGCAAGATATAATTTTACACAAAATACTCAAAAAAACATACCGGACGCAATTTTTCGAGCATTTTGAGCATTCTGATAATCTACTGATTATTAATATATTACAAGCAAACCTAACATTTTTACTCCAAAATGCCATTTCAAATTCATTCACTTTTAAAGTTCTGTTCAGACACTCTTTCGAAGCAATGAACTATACACTTCTTAACATTTCAACCGAAGCAAAATGTCTTTTTCTCCGCTGCCCACTGTTTTCATCTTTTCAGCGCGCTGTTTTTATTTTTTCAGCGCACAGTGCAGAAAATTGTAGCGCACAGGAAATAAAATTGCAGTGCGCTGTGGAGAAAAAAACTGCGCGCTGAAAATTTGAGAACTTAGTACTTTTTTCAAAAAGACTCTTCGCCGGAAATAAATAAATGTAAAAGAGCTGCTCCAAAATGAAACACTATTTCACATTTTGTAGAGCCTTCAGAAAATACGCACAGAATCCTCATTCTTCGAGAAAAGTTCAGCACGCTTCATTTTGGAGCGTTCCAGAGGGCTTGGGATTTTAACATTTGACAAAATCAAAAAGAAAGTATTTTGGCTAAATTACTACAATTAAGAGCCTCGCAAGCAAAGATACACTATCATTTTGTCAGAAAATATTTTTGTTAAAAATTATATATAAAAAATTTTGTTATGAAGCCTTTTATAGATGTATGTAATGTTTGTTTAAGTGGTTGTATTCACAGACTTCTAAACAAACATGAGGAGTCTGTGAATACAACCACTAAAGAAATATCATGACATACATTTTTCAAAGCGAGGCGCAAACATATCAATGTCTCGTTGTGGCAATCCGAGCTTTCGAGCTTCGTGATGCCACGATTCCATAGCAGTTTTTACTTCCATAATAATAGTTTGAGCTTTCGTGACTGAAAGCATGTAGTCTCCGGAAGATTCTAAAAGAATATTCAAGTTAGACTCATCGGTTGTACGATTAATCAATAGGCTTTGATTTTCAGCAAGTGTTGGGTTGATGTCGTAGGCTGGAGAAAGTTTCCAACCTTTACGTGTCAATAGAAATCCATGATTACGGAAATGGTCATCGGAATTGCCAATAATGATGTAGAATGCCACACGGCGATACAACTCTTCAAGATTTTGTTCTACATCGCATCCATGCTGAATAATGAAATCAACTATATCGGTATAGCCATAGCCTGTTGATGCATTGTCGCCATCTGTCAGCCCTAACAATGTCAGTGATGAAGCGAAATGTATTCTTTTACCATTGTCTGTTCTGTCAAATCGTCTCGAAAGTAAGATATGGTAATTTTCTCCCGGTACTGTGCGTGTTTCGGCTACATTAATCCCAGCTTTGCGTCCCATAATATGACAGAAATGCTCCCATTGAGCGACATCATAATCATCTTTGCGAGAAGGAAATTTGGCAATAGTTAACCTTCCGGCATCGTCAATGACAGACGCTTTAGGTCTGGCTCCACCGAGTGATGTTCCGGGATGCAACAACTGTGCTAACCATTTCTTTGAGGGCAATAAATGCTTTTCTTCGCTGACTTCAACCTCATGTGCAGCATGCATCAGTTCTCTGACGCTTGTCAATGGTGGAACTCGCAATCTGTCATCACAATTGAGGAATTTACTTCCGGGAGTTTCAGCAAACCTAAATCCTCCCATCCTTGACGCATCATCAATACCCATCAGATAGTCGAATGAAGTCAAACGGCGCACCTTCCTCTTTTCCTCCACAGCTGCAATCTGTTCACGTCGATTCAGTAATGTGCGTCCCCATCTATCGGGTAATGCATCCGAGAAACAAGCAAATATATCTCGCTCCGGTCTTGTATATTGGATGCCGGGATAATTCTGCAAATCGTTACTCAAAAAAATATTTCCGTACATGGCAAGCCAATCTTTATCATACGAGAAGCTATAAGTCTCATTGCCACGTACTGAATCGCACGACAATATCCCAACTAATTGAGGTGTATCGATGCAATCGAAATCGGCATATACATATAATCTTTGCATGGTTTATTCCTTTTTTGATGCGCGTTGACGGTGTTTTAGGCTAAGATCTTGCAAGGTACGACCGAGTGTGTCCTCTTTTGCAATCAGCAAAAGGTCATCATCAAGCTGCAAAGCATAAAGGACACGGGCATATATACCGATAGAAACGGTAGAAGAACCTTTTTCAATGCGTGCAATTGTCAGCGGTGAACAGGTTGCTCGTTCTGCAACCTGAGCTATCGAGAGATTTCGGCGCAGACGGGCAAGCTTAATTTGCTCGCCCATCAATATCATTTTTTGTTCCAGTCTTCGAGGCAACTTAGTGCCCATTGTGTTTTTTGCCATACCAACATATATTTTAATACTGCAAAAATAGGTATTTTATTTATTATATGATACATTAAGCAAGTTATCATTATCTCAAATAAGAGGTAAAAGAAGTTTTTTTTCATTTTTTATATACGGCATTCTCCCCTACTTGCTATTTTTTTGTTAGTTTTGTATTGAAAATATGACAAATACGGTTCCGGCTATCACGGAAGCGCGAAATTTCTATATATACATATTTCTCCAACACACAAAAGAAAGAAAATGATGAAGGTAAAAATAATCAACAAGTCACACCACGAGTTGCCAGCCTATTCGACAGAACTGTCAGCCGGCATGGACTTAAG
>X363_Desmarests_Spiny_Pocket_Mouse__coassemble_815_pt1 | contig 15079 bp, 12 predicted proteins | sample X363_Desmarests_Spiny_Pocket_Mouse__metabat2_low_PE_006 | metagenome-assembled genome bin X363_Desmarests_Spiny_Pocket_Mouse
AGTGGTTATTTGGAGAATGAATAATTGCCTGAAATGTTTAATCAGTAACTAATCCTTTTTACATTATGGTATGGCCTGATGTTGAACAAATAAAAGAAGCGTTTGTTGTCGATGCCAATGTCATTGATGGAACCATCCGTGGAAAATACAAATGTGTGTTGGGAGGACGTAGGAACAAACCGCTGTGTTGTCCCGGCGGATTTTGTGTCGCTTTTAAGATGACGAATAGTTCCGGCAGCAATTTGTGCTATCGTTTGTGGCATGTGAAACCCAACGATGATTTGCAGAAGAGATTGCAACTCATATCCAATGCTCTGCGTTCTTACAAACTCCCATATTTTGTTGACTTCAACTATACACCCAAAGCTCTCAAAATTGGCAGTACTTATGTCCCCGGAGTCAGTATGGAATGGGTGGACGGAAAAACTCTAAGCGACTTTATTCAAGAGGGACATCCTGCTTCCGTATATAAAGAGCTTGCAGACAAATTCATGCGCATGTGTCAGGACTTCAGACGTGTGGGTATATCGCATGGAGACTTATCTTGTGCAAATATTTTGATAACACCGAACAATAACATCCGATTAGTAGATTATGATTCTGTATTTGTCCCTTCTATGGGCAATTCGTTTTATCAAATAACAGGTGGTATTGAAAGTTTTCAGCATCCTGAACGGATGAAATCATTCAGTCGTTTGAAAGCGAACGCGAATGATGACAATTTTTCACAGCAGGTCATATACTTATCATTATTGGCATTGGCAAAGGATACACGCCTGTCGTCTATAGTGGGTGAGAAAGACTTGTTATTTGAAGATTTTTCGAGTGAATATTCTTTCGTAAGTTCGCGTGGTTACAAGGCTGTTGCTGCCATTCAGAACATGGAAATCCAAAAGCGGTTGGAAGAATTGAAGAAAGCTGTAAGAGGATCTTTGTCTGCCGTCCGTTCAATTGTTGATTTTGCAATGCCGGTGGCGACACCACATTATGTGGAATATTGTGTGAGGTGTGGGCATAAGTTTCCTAATCAAACGGACAAATATTGTACACAATGCGGAGCGGAGCGTTTGAAATATGCTCAGTGAAGTTTAATCCAGCCGTTTCTTCTTAGAATAGAATCGGAAAAGAGCATTATTGATATAGAAATTCAAAAGGACAAAAAAATATCATCTTTCATAAATTATGTCGAAAGTTTGTAGCAAATGTAATATGGGGAATCCGGACAGTGCACATTATTGTGCAAGATGTGGGAATCCTTTAGAAAAAGTGCTGGGTCTTTACAATGTTGAGTACATTGTAGTTAAGAAGTCTGATTACAATTCACTCGTAGAGCAGCGCGCTTCATTGCGCCGTGAAAACCAAAGACTCCAAGAGCAGGTGTCATCCTCATGGTTGACAAAAATAAAGAACTTTTATAATAGCGATTTTATGGAGAATGTCAAGATTGCTTTCTCGATTATCGTGTCTATTGCAGTTCTTATCTTTCTGATTGTTATGGTTTATGATTCGTGCAGTAAATCGGATACTATTGAGATTGTCAAAGAAAACTCGAAGTATGGTTTGTACGACAACAAGCTTGACAAGCAGGTGCAGCCGTTTGTGTACGATAGTATTTCCTATCAAAACAAGAATGACGAAAACTATTATTGTTTGTATAAGGATGGTAAGATAGGTCTTGCCGATAGCACGGGAGCGACAAAGCTTGACTGTGTGGCAGATTCCATTATTCCTGTTGAATCAAAACTTCTGCAAATATTCAGCGGTGGCAAACAAGGTGTAGCTGATGTTTATGCCAATGTAATATTGCCATGTAATTTCTATAAGGTCTTTTGGAATGTAATCCCTAACAAGTGGACTTCTTTTGACAAAATAGGGCAATATGTTGGAAACATCATACCTGTGAAAGAAACGCTTTACAGTAAATGGGAATTATATGACAGAAGCGGAAAGAAGATAAATGATGCTCAATATTCTGACATCAAACAAACTGGTCATTCGAATCTTGTGAATGTTTCCAATCTATACGGTTATTATGGATTAGTTGACATTAATGGAAATACAGTTCTTCCTCTTGAATATATTTCTCTGTCTGTCTGCATTAATAATAGAATGTGGGCGAAACACAAAAAGGTACGTGCTCAATGGGATTGCATTGATGAGAACGGACAAAAAATATTTTCTCTGCCAAGAGGATACAGTGTTTACTATTTCTCCGATAGTCTGAGTGCTGTTATAAATACTGACGGTCTTTTGGGGTATGTAAATCCGGACGGTACATTCTCTATTCCAGCCATATTCAAACAAGCTAAAACTAAAACCGGAAGTTATTACGACCCTTCTTTTTATAATGGTAAGGCTATTGTGTCTGACGGCAAGAGCAATGGAAGAATTGACAAGAACGGCAATTTTACAAAAGATGAATCCTTGAACTGACACTAAGGTTCAGCATCTGTTTTTATATGACAGTAATTTAGGTGGTTTGGAAGTCCCTTCTATCTTATAGTGATGGAGGGGACTTCCAATGTAATTACGTAAACAAAATATACCTGTTATAAATGCTTTGTAACAAATTGAAATGGCACAAAAGATTTTGTATTTGCCTAAACTTATTATATCTTTGCCGCATTCCCAGATTTTTATTTTATATAGTTATGAATAAATTTAATATTATCATTGGTCTTTGCGCATATCTTTTGACCAATTGTGGCGGTCACACCGCGCCGGCGCACATCGATGTGGATTTAAATGAAAAAACATCCATAGAATCGCTTGAAAAGTATCTACAGATTGACAGTCTTATACCTGTATCCTCCGATGAGTATGCCATCTTCCGTTTTGACAAGATGATTCGAAGAAGTTCAGATATTTATATTTTAGATAAAACACAACAGGCGGTCTTTGTGATTAACACATCATCAAGGAACATACATAAAATTATTAATTTTAGAGGTGCTGCAAGGAACGAATATATAGACATTACTGACATTGCGATGGATAAAAATAATAATATCTATGTATTCGACAGTGATTCAAGAAAGGTTAATATATACAATACAGAAGGAAAATTTATAAACTCTATAAAGGTAAATTCCGGCACATCTATCGCTCTATCCCATGATAATGAGATAGCTATTAACGCCAACGAGTTAGAGGATGAACAGGTGATTGTCTATTCTTCTTCTGGCGAGCAATCCTGCCGGATAGAACATCCCTCTCAACGTCCGCAATATACTCTTGATGATATAGGTAGTATAGCTTCATGGGGAGATGAATTTATCTATACAACACCTTTCGATTTTAATATTTACCAAACCTCAGGAACTTCGAGTGTGCCGCTGGCATTTCTTAGTTTTGGAGATAGACAGTTTGATGTGAAAGAGCTCAATGGTTTGGATTATGGTGCATATCAAAAGCTGCTACTTAAAAGTACAGATAAAGTTATGCAATTGGAGCATCTTAGCGTATATAATGATTTGATATTCTTCTCGACAGATCGGAGTGACCAGCTGATGTATGACAACAAGGAAAAGACGGTTACAGTTCTATCTAATGTAGAGTCTCCCTACTATATCCTTTTCTCTGCACCAATTTCTGTTAGTGAGAACGGAGAGTTTTGTGTTGCACTTAGCTACTCAAATATATGTAATGGGTATCTTCCTTGGGTTAAGACGAATGGTACAAAATTGCCGCAACTAAGTTCTGCTTCAGATTCTGCTAATGAAGGCAACAATACTTTCTGGTTATTAATGGGATATGTGAAGTAAAATTGTCTGTAAATGCTCCCATAATAAATTTTTTTATATGTATTTTTTAACAAAATAAATTTCTGACAAAATGATGAATTTTTAATTGTTTTGGTTTTGATTTGCTGATTTTGTGCCAAAAATACTATCTTTTTGATTCTGTCAAATGTTAAAATTCCAAGCCCTCTGGAACGCTCCAAAATGAAGCGCGACGAACTTTTCTCGAAGAATGAGGATTCTATGCGCATTCTGTGAAGCTTCCGTAAATTGTAAAAAAGTGTTTTATTTTTAGGCGATTCTTTTACATTTGTTTACCACTGGCGAAGAGTCTTTGGAAAAAAACTACTAAGTTTTCAAATTTCCAGCGCACTGTCGTCACATTTTCAGCGCACTGTAATTTTATTTGCAGTGCGCTACAGTTTTAAAAACTTAGTAGTTTGGAGAAATTTTCAGCGCGCTGAAAATAAAAAGACACTGGGAAGCGGGAAAAAAGACAGCGAGGTCCAGCTGAAATGTTAAGAAGTGTATAATTCGCTGCGTTAGAAGTGTGTCTGAACAAAAACTAAAAAGTGAGTGAATATGAAGTTGTATTTGGATGTGAAAATGGTTGATTTGACTGTAATATATTAATAATCAATAGATTACTAAAATACTCAGAGATTTCAAAAAAATGTGTCTGGTGAACTTTTTTGAGTGTTTTTTGAAAGAAATGTATATTGTTGATTATCAATGTGTTATCTTTGGGGCGAAATTTTTGTTTCTTCGTTCTCGGCAAAAAATCGCTTGAAGTGTTAAATTTTCATTTTGGCTGAAAATATCATTTTGTCAAATTGAGCAGATTGATTTTTGTCATGTTTTTGCTGTTTTCAAGCGTGTGTATTCTACAGACTCCTGCCTAAAACGGCATGAGAAGTCAGTTGAGAACATTTATCTAAACAATGGTAGGAATCTTTGAGGTCATTCATACGACACTACTTCTGAACCTATGGATTTTGTTTTGCTATTACTCTAAACCGGAACTTTAATAAATTCACTGGGATTTATCGGGCAAGTACAGTCTTAACCCTGTCCCTTTGATTGCAAAATGGCCTCATTTATGAATTTTTGAATAGCCTCTTGGTATCTTCTGAAAAAAACGGAGTATCTTTGCTGCGTTTTAAAATATTTGTAATATGATTTTCAAGAAATATCCGAAAAATTGGCATGTTGAGAAAGGACATCCATTGACGGAAATGGATAAAAAGATACTTTCTTTTCAGAATAAGGGACATCTTGTACCTTCAAGGAAATTGATAAAGACTCCGGAACAGATTGAGGGAATCAGGAAGAGTGGAGTGGTGAACACCGGTGTGCTCGACCTTGTGGCAAGAGAGATTCATGCCGGAATGTCAACGGCGGAGATTGACAAACTGGTGTATGACTATACTGTGAGTCATGGCGCCATTCCTGCTCCGTTGAACTATGAAGGATTCCCTAAAAGTTGCTGTACGAGTATCAACGAGGTGGTGTGCCACGGTATTCCGAATGAGGAGGAGATACTGGAAGAAGGGGACATTATTAATGTGGATGTCTCCACGATTCTTGACGGATATTTCAGTGATGCTTCAAGAATGTTCGTCATAGGAAAAACTTCTCCGGAGAAGCAGAAACTTGTCGATGTGGCTAAGGAGTGTCTTGAAATAGGTATGCAGACCGCTAAACCTTACTGCTTTGTGGGCGACATAGGGAATGCCATTCAGAAACATGCCCATAAGAACGGTTTTTCTGTGGTGCGCGACTTGTGTGGTCATGGTGTGGGACTGGAGTTTCATGAAGAGCCGGATGTGGAGCATTACGGAAAGAAAGGAACTGGTATGTTGCTTGTTCCGGGGATGGTGTTTACCATCGAGCCGATGATAAACATGGGTACATGGCAGGTGTTCATTGATGAAGAGGATGAATGGACTGTAGTGACAGAAGATGAGTTGCCAAGTGCACAGTGGGAGCATACATTTGTGATGACGGAGCACGGAGTTGAGATTCTGACATATTGAGGAGTTGGGTGTATAGATGGTCGGTATTCGGCTTTTTCTAAAACTGATTCATGAATAAATATACTTGTAGTTTAATGGAAGACATATATATATTAGGTATAGAATCATCATGCGATGATACATCGGCAGCAGTTCTGAAAAACGGAATCCTGCTGTCAAATGTAACTGCCAGTCAGGCTGTGCATGAGGCATACGGCGGTGTGGTTCCGGAACTTGCTTCGCGGGCGCACCAGCAGAATATTGTGCCGGTGGTTGATCAGGCAATCAAGCGTGCCGGCATTGAGAAAGAGATGCTTTCTGCCGTGGCTTTCACACGCGGTCCCGGGCTTATGGGCAGTTTGCTTGTCGGGGTTTCGTTTGCAAAAGGATTTGCGCGCTCACTTGGCATCCCGATGATAGATGTCAATCATCTTCACGGACATGTGCTTGCCCATTTCATCAGAGAGAATGAGGATGACAACGACCAGCCTGAGTTTCCGTTTCTGTGTTTGCTTGTGAGTGGCGGAAATTCACAGATTGTCAAAGTGAATGCCTATAATGATATGGAAATCATTGGGCAGACGATTGATGATGCGGCAGGAGAAGCAATAGACAAGTGTTCGAAAGTGATGGGGTTGGGCTATCCGGGCGGTCCGATTATAGACCGTCTTGCAAGACAGGGCAATCCGGAAGCATATAGGTTTGCACATCCTCACATACAAGGGTATGATTACAGCTTTTCCGGACTGAAGACCTCGTTCTTGTATTCTTTGCGCGATTGGATGAAAGATGATCCTGATTTCATTGAGCATCATAAAGAGGATCTTGCAGCTTCGCTTGAGCATACGATTGTGGATATACTGATGAAGAAACTTCGTCTTGCGGTGAAGGATACCGGCATAAGGCAGGTTGCTGTAGCGGGAGGAGTTTCTGCAAACAACGGTTTGAGAAATGCTTTCCGTGATTATGCGCAGCGGTACGGATGGAAAATATTCATTCCGAAGTTCAGCTACACTACGGATAATGCGGCGATGATTGGTATCACGGGATATTTCAAGTATCTTGACGGTGATTTCTGTTCTATCGACAAGCCTGCATTTGCAAGAATGGAAAAGTGACATCCTGTAAAATCTTAGGTTCGATGGTTGGACATGAAGTGATGATTGCCGAGAAAATACAGACTTTCTTAATTGGGCAGGGACGGACGCTGAGTGCGGCAGAAAGTTGTACGGGCGGGCGCATAGCGTCTGCCGTAACGGCGGTTCCCGGTTCTTCTGCTTATTTTCAGGGGGGTGTGGTGGCTTATCAGAACAAGGTGAAAGAAACTCTTTTAGGTGTTGGACATGACACCATTGCACGCTTTGATGTGGTAAGCCGTGAGGTGGTCGTTGAAATGGTTGAAGGTGCGTGTCGGTTGTTCGGCACGGATTATGCCATTGCCACCTCCGGATGTGCCGGTCCGGGAGGAGGGACGGAATCCATTCCTGTCGGTACAGTGTGGATTGCATTTGGTGCTCCCGGCAAGGTGAGGACTTTCAAGTGTGAAGGAGACAGAGGACGTGTGCCTAATGTGGAGTTTGCCACTGCCAAAGCACTGGAACTGTTTTGGGATTACCTTGTATCTGAAGAATCGGGTCAATGTGAAACTTAAATAATAATAATATGAAGGAGGTTCGTTTCTTTTATGCCCCTGATGCTCCCGCGGCAATAGAGCTGCCGGAAGAGGAGGCTGTTCATGCGGTGAGGGTATTGCGTCTGGAGCAAGGCGATGAGCTGATGCTTGCAGATGGTAGAGGCACATTCTATAAGGCAGTCATTACAGAAACGACGAAGAAGCGTTGTCTGTACCGTATCACGGAAACGATGCCTCAGCAGCGTCAATGGAAGGGGCATCTGCATATTGCTATGGCTCCGACAAAGAATATGGATCGGACGGAGTGGTTTGCGGAAAAAGCGACGGAGATAGGTTTTGATGAGTTGACTTTTCTGTGCTGCAAGTTTTCTGAAAGAAAAGTAATAAAGACAGAGCGAATCGATAAGATACTGGTTTCGGCTATGAAACAGAGCCATAAGGCGGAGAAGCCGAAGTTGAACGAAATGCTTGATTTTATGGATTTTATTGCTTTCGATTTTCCCGGGGACAAGTATATTTGCCATTGTTATGGTGAAGAAAATGAGGTGGAACTGGGAAACAAGAGATTGCTGAAGGATGTAATAAAGAAAGGTGGAGACGCACTTGTGCTGGTTGGTCCGGAAGGAGATTTCAGTGTGGATGAAGTGGCAGCGGCGGAAAGAGCCGGTTTCATTCCTGTGAGCCTTGGTGAAAGCCGGCTCAGGACGGAGACAGCGGCTCTTGTGGCTGTACATATTATGAATTTGTTCAATTGACGATGCTTGTCGGCTGACTCAGAAATCTGAATATAAAATGAAGATAATAAGATTATTTCTAATCCTGTGTGTAGTATTATGCGTGGTATCATCCTGCAAGAAATCGGAATATGTGAATCTGATACCTGCTGATGCTACTTTTGTGGCTGCAGTCGATATGAAAAAGATTGCGGAAAAAGGTGATGTGGCAAACTCGCAGTTGCTTGGTTTGATGAACGGTTATATGGGGCTGGTTGTTAGCGGAAGTGACAGAGAGAAGATGGAAGAAATAGTGTCAGACCCAAGTAAGACCGGACTGGATTTTACTCTTCCTGTATATTTGTTCAAGACCAAAAACGACTGTGTCGGGATGGTGATGAACATCAATAGTGAAAGTCAGTTTGAGGATTTCGTAAATATGCTTTCCCAACAGGGATTGTGTAGTCGTCCTGTTGAACGGGAAGGTTTGAAATGGTCTTCTCTTCTGGAAGATATAGATTTTGCATACGATGAAAGTTCCGTCTTGTTACTTACGTCGCTTGATGAAGAAGGCGGAGCTATGAGCAAAGTGGAGATTAATGCGCTCTATGCCGCTGAAGAGGAAAACACTTTCCAAGCCACTACACATTTTGATAAGATGTCTGAACAGAATAAAGATGTGGTGATATATTCCAATATGGGTGTTCTGCCGGCTTCTTTTGCAAAGAAAATGAAAACGTTTCTTCCTTCGAATGTGCGGAATGCGGATGTGGAGGTGATTGCTTCGCTCGATTTTTCTGCCGGCAAGGCTGTGTTGCAGGCGGAACTTTACAGTGAGAATGATAAAGTGCAGCAGGCATTGTCTCATGGTAGTGATAATTTTAGAAAGATAGAGGGCAGATACATTGATTCTCCTGCAAAAGACTTTTTTGTATGGGGATGTTGTGGTGTGCAGGGCGAATGGCTGCTCAATGCTCTTAAACAAGATGAAGAGATTCGCCAGATGCTGTTCCTGTTGGAGTGTGGAATAGATGTGGAAATGATGATAAAGGCTATAGACGGTGATGTGGCTGTGGTTCTTCCAAATTCCTTTATCACTTCAGATACCAATGATTTGGATTATATAGTTACAGCCAATGTGGGCAATACGGATTTTCTTGCCGATGTGGATTATTGGCGCAAATCTATGAAGAAATTTGGCATTGAGATGAATACTGTGGGTAAGGATGCTTATTTGCTGAAGACTGATGGTTATGAATTGCAGTGGGGTGTGGAGGACGATAATCTGTTTTTCGCCACTCCTGTGGCATATAGACAGAATGCTTTCTCACCAAGAAGTGAAGTGCTACGTCCATATACAAATGATATAAAGAACAGCATTCTGTATCTGTATGTAAACCTTGCGTCATTGCCGTTGAGGGAGATTGCTACGGTTACAGGAATGGAGGGTTTTCTGGGTGATAAACTTGCCGGTTTTGAATCTGTGATTTTGAGAATAGAAGATACAGACAAGTTTGAACTTTCAGTTTGCCTGAAAGAAAAGAACAAGAACTTCTTGGAGACACTTTTAAATTGAATTCATATTTACTAAATAATTTATATGGATGGAAAAGATTGATTTACGGAATGTCCTGCCGGATGTTTTTTCACAACGCACGGATTTGTCAAGCGATATATGGATGCAGGATGTGAGTTTCGAGAAAGGCATGACATATCTTGTAGAAGCTAATTCGGGCACAGGTAAATCTTCGTTGTGCAGTTATATCTTTGGTTATCGTAACGATTATAGTGGCAATATCCTTTTTGACAATACGGATATAAGCACTGTGACTGTAAATAGATGGGTGGAGATACGCAAACGCTCATTGTCAATGCTTTGGCAGGAGCTTAGACTTTTTCCGGAGCTGACGGCTATGGAGAATGTGGATATAAAGAATAAGTTGACAGGATTTCAGAAAAGAAAAAAAATAAGAGAATGGTTTGAGATGCTGGGCATTTCAGACAAAGAGAATGTGAAAATCGGGCGCATGTCTTTCGGACAGCAGCAACGTGTTGCGTTGATACGCGCTCTGTGCCAACCGTTTGATTTCATTCTTGTGGATGAACCGGTCAGCCATCTTGATGAGACCAACAGCGAGATAATGGGGCGGATTCTGACAGAAGAAGCGAGAAGACAAGGAGCAGGAGTTCTTGTTACAAGTATTGGAAGAAGGATAGAAGTTAACTATGATAAAATATTCAGACTATGAATCTTGTTTGGAAACTTTTACGTCAACATATAAGCATTCCCCAGTTTTCCGGTTTTTTTATGGCGAATCTTGTTGGAATGGTCATCATATTGCTTGGAGTACAGTTCTATGCAGATGTGCAGACACTGTATGACAGTGAAGATAGTTTTATGAAATCCGATTATCTGATTGTCAACAAGAAAATCGGTGCCATGACTACCATTACAGGAAAGTCCAATGCTTTTTCTCAGGATGAGATTGAGGACATAAAGAAGCAGAACTTTGTGGAAAAAGTGGGCATGTTTGCTTCTTCATCATTTGATGTCAAGGCAAGTTTTGATATACAGGAGTTTGCCAGCTTCTCAACCGATATGTTTTTTGAGTCTGTGCCTGATGACTTTATTGATGTGATGGCAGAAAACTGGCATTTCGTTAGCGGAGAAAAGCGTATTCCTATTATTCTGCCGCGCAACTATCTTGACTTGTACAACTTCGGCTATGCCCAGAGTCGAAGTCTGCCAAAGCTGTCGGAAGGAATACTCGGAGCAATGAAGCTGAGAATTGCTGTGTCCGGCAATGGAAAGTATGATGTCTATGACGGAGACATAGTAGGATTCAGCAGCAGACTGAATACAATTCTTGTTCCTTGGGAATTTATGGACTGGGCAAACAAAGAATATGGAAAGAGCACAGCTGTAAGTCCGACAAGAATGATTGTGGAGGTCAATAACCCGACAGATGAGAATATTGCGAGCTATTTGCAAGAGCATAATTATGTGACCGATCAGGACAAGCTTGATGCCAGCAAGACTTCTTTTGTTCTGCGTGTAATTGTGGGGATAGTGATGTCAGTAGGACTTGTCATAAGTATTCTTGCATTTTATATATTGATGCTGAGTGTCTATCTTCTTGTTCAGAAGAACACTTCGAAGCTTGAGAATCTTCTTCTTGTGGGATATAGTCCGGCAAAGGTTTCAATGCCATATCAGATGCTGACTGTTGGGTTGAATATTCTGGTGTTCTTCTTTGCATTTGTCATTGTGATATGTGTAAGAAACTTGTATGTGGGAATGTTCTGTTCTTTCTTCACGGACTTTAACCTGCCTTCCATGTGGGCAACTATAGTTGTCGGTGTGTTCCTTCTTCTTTTGGTGTCCGTGAGCAATGTGATAGCAGTACGCAGGAAAGTGATGTCCATCTGGAAAGGAAAGAATCTGTAGTTTAGTTTATAAAAGACATTGAAATAAAGAAAATGGAAAGGTTGAAGAGCTTGTGTCGCTGTGTTTGGGGTACTGAACCCGATAGTATTGAACAAATAAAAGGGGCGGGAAGCAATCGCCGGTATTACAGACTGGTTAAGGGAAGTGATACCTTGATAGGTGTCATTGGGACTTCTGCAGAAGAAAACAAATCTTTCTGTTATCTGGCTAAACAGTTTGCCGACCGCGGTATTCCTGTACCTGCTGTTTATGCTGTCAGCGATGACAGCATCTGTTATTTGCAGGAAGATTTGGGAAAAGAATCGCTTTTCGATTTTCTGAGTAGCGGACGCAATCACGGAGGTGAATATAATGAAGATGAGAAGAAAATGCTTCATCTTGTGATTTCTCAACTTCCCAAGATTCAGTTTGAAGGAGCTTCGGACGATGTTTTCAGCCGTTGCTATCCTATAAGCGAAATGGACGAGACAAGCGTTATGTTTGATTTCAACTATTTCAAATACTGCTTCCTTAAACTTGTAGGAACGGAGTTTCATGAATATAAGCTTGAAAACGATTTCAGACTTTTTGCTAAAGACTTGCTTGCTGACAAGATGGATACATTCATGTACAGGGACTTTCAGGCGCGTAATGTAATGCTGAAAGACGGACTGCCGTATTTTATAGATTTTCAGGGCGGACGTCGAGGTCCGATATACTATGACGTAGCTTCTTTTCTGTGGCAGGCATCGGCTCTATATTCTGCGCCATTGAGAGAAGAGCTGATAGATACTTATCTGGCTTCTCTTTCTCATTATTGCAAGATAGAGAAGACTGTGTTTATGCAGCGTCTGCATCAGTTTGTCTTGTTTCGTACCTTGCAGGTTCTGGGTGCATACGGCTTTCGTGGACTTTGGGAAAAGAAGCAGCATTTTGTGGATAGTATTCCGTTTGCTTTAATGAACTTGCGCAATTTGGTTGATATGGGTTGTTGCGACAAATATGCGGAACTTAAATCCGTGCTGCTCTCTCTCCTCGACTCAGAACACCCGAATTTGGTGATGAAGAAGACAAGTGTGGCTAACGCACTTGTCAGTGCTGATTCGACATATTGCAAAGTAGCTGACAAACCGCTTGTGGTGAGAGTTTTCAGTTTTGCATATAAAAATGGAATACCGGAGGACTGTAGCGGTAATGGTGGAGGATATGTCTTTGACTGCAGAAGCACCCATAATCCGGGACGTTATCAGCAGTATAAACATTTGACCGGTCTTGACAAGCCGGTGATTGATTTTCTGGAAGAAGACGGAGAGATTCTGACATTCCTTGAGAGTGTATATCGTCTGGCAGATTTTCATGTGGCAAGATTTATCGAGAGAGGATTTACCGATTTGATGTTTTCATGCGGATGTACGGGTGGACAACATCGCAGTGTTTATAGTGCGCAGCATCTTGCGGAGCACATAAGAAAAAAATTCGGTGTGGAAGTCATACTTTGCCATAGAGAGCTGGCGAAATAAAGAAATGGTATTCCCATACTGAAAAATCGGGGAGATTAAAAAACAACTTCTTAGGCTTTACTGAAAAATGAAATCACTTATTTTTGCGGCCGGACTGGGTACACGGTTGAGACCGCTTACAGATACAATGCCCAAAGCTATGGTTCCCATAGATGGCAGACCGCTTATTTCTATTCTTATTGAGAAGATGATACAATGCGGATGTACGGAGATTGTGGTCAATGTGCATCATTTTGCAGAGCAAATCATAGACTATATAAAAGAGAATGAAGGGTTTGGCATAGACATTAAGTTCAGTGACGAGAGAGAAAAACTTCTGGAAACCGGAGGAGGATTGAAAAAGGCTTTGCCATTGTTTTCTGATGCCGCTTCTCCTATACTGGTGCATAATGTCGATATTTTGAGTAATGTCGATTTAAAGACCTTTTACAAAAATAGTGTAGCGGCATCTATGGCTGCCACGAAGCATGATGTAGGAGTAGGAGCTGTTCTTCTTGTAAGTGAGCGTAAGACCTCGCGTTATCTTTTGTTTGATGAAACCAATATGCTTGTCGGATGGACAAATGTCACCACAGGGCAGGTGAAAAGTCCATATCCCAACCTTGATGTAGATAAATGCAAGAAGTATGCCTTTTCGGGCATACAAGTCTTTTTCCCTCATTTGGCAACTTTCATGAACGGATGGGAGGGAAGCTTCTCTATTATTGATTTCTACCTTTCTGTTTGTGACAAGGTTCCAATACTTTGCAATCCTGTTTCCAACCTTCGTCTTCTCGATGTCGGTAAGATAGATGTAATTGAAGAGGCGAATCGCTTTTTCAGACAGATATAACTCAATAGTTTGTAAACCTTCTAATTAGAAAGAGTCTTACGAACTATTATTATATTGCATTTGCCCATATTTGGGGGACTGTTTTTGTTTGAGAAACTGTTTTAAATTTTATTGATTGTTTTCGACAGACTCCTCCGTCGCTACCGCGCCACCTCCTCTAACTTAGAGGAGGAACCAAGTTACCTTGCTCGCTGCAAGTACTATGATGCTCATTCATAGTCTTTTCCGGTATGGTATATAGGCTTCTCCTCTAAGTTAGAGGAGGTGGCGCGGTAGCGACGGAGGAGTCTGTCGAAAACGATTAATAAAATTTACATCACTAAGATTTAAAACAACTTCTGAATGATTTCAGAACAAGCAAAGGTAATGAATGCCTTTTTTGCCATAGAATTGATGCCCCATAAAAAATTTTTTGAATTCGTTTTTTAGTGGTGTGTCCGATTTTGACAAAATGATAGTAAGTTCCTGAAAAGAAAATCATATTTTATCTATTTGTGCACGAACACTTTCTTTTTGATTTTGTCAAATGTTAAAAATCTAAGCCCTCTGGAACGCTTCAAAATGAAGCTCGCCGAACTTTTCTCGAAGAATGGGGATTTTATGCGCATTTTCTAAAGGTCCTGTGCATTGTGAAATAGTGTTTCGTTTTGGAACCGTTCTTTTACATTTATTTATTCTTGGCGAAGAGTTTTTTGAAAAAAAGTACTAAGTTTTCAAATTTCCAGCGCACTGTCGTTACATTTCCAGCGCACTGTTTTTTTAGCCACAGTGCGCTGCTTTTTTATTTGCTGTGCGCTGAAAATTTGACGACAGCGCGCTGAAAATAAAAAGACACCGGGAAACCGAAAAAAGAGCGGTTTGCATCGGCTGAAATGTTAAGAAGTGTATAAATTGCTGCTTCGGAAGAGTGCTTGAACAGAAACTTAAAAATGAGTGGATTATTGAGAGCTTTTGAGGATGAAAATGGTGAATTCAACTGTAAAATATTAATAATCAAAGAATTATCAGAATACTCAAAATTATTGAAAAATTGCGTTCGGCGCGTTTTTTTGAGTATTTTTGAAATTTTTGTATTATCTTGATTGTCAATTAGTTATCTTTGGACCAAAAATTTTCTTTCTTTGTCATCGACAAGAAATCGCCCCAAATGTTAAATTTACGTTTTGACTGAAAATATCATTTTGTCAAATCGAAAAATG
>X363_Desmarests_Spiny_Pocket_Mouse__coassemble_816_pt1 | contig 15050 bp, 13 predicted proteins | sample X363_Desmarests_Spiny_Pocket_Mouse__metabat2_low_PE_006 | metagenome-assembled genome bin X363_Desmarests_Spiny_Pocket_Mouse
TTTTCAAATTTCCAGCGCACTGTTTTTTTCTTCGCAGCGCACTGCAATTTTATTTCCAGTGCGCTACAATTTTCTGCACTGTGCGCTGAAAATTTAACGACAGCGCGCTGAAAATAAAAAAACACTGGGGAACGAGAAAAAGGACAACAAAGCTTAGTTGAAATGTTAAGAAGTGTATAATTGTTTGCTTGGGAAGAGTGTCTGAACAGAAACTTAAAAGTGGGTGGATTTTTGAGGGCATTTGAGGGTGAAAATGGTTTGTTTTATTGTAATATCTTAATAATCAATACATTATCAAAATATGGAAAAATCTCGAAAATTTGCGTCCGACACGTTTTTTTGAGTGTTTTGAAAATTTTTGTATATTATTGATTTTCAGCTTGTTATCTTTGGCTTGAAATTTTCCTCTTTTCGTCTTCGACCAAAAAACGCTCGAAGTGTTAAATTTTCATTTTGAGCGAAAATATCATTTTGTCAAATAAGAAACCACATAAAATATGCCTTTTTTAACTCTTTTTTATGGTTGTCATCGACAGACTTCTCCGTGTCTATCGCTTAAAAAACGGAAATGTCTGTGCATACATTCATTCAATCGGAAAAAAGAGTCTGTTGAATGTACCTGCTTAGAACATGTTTATCGACAGTCAATCTGCAAAAAATATACATTTTATTTCTGCTTGTCTGATTTTAGTGCTACTTTTGCATGTGAACGAGTAAAGGTGTAGGGCTGTGAATTTTAGGATGAGCAAAGCTTTGGTCTTTGTCAGTCAGCCTACTACTTTTCGTGCTTATAAATAACATAACTTCTAACAAAAAATACAAAACTGTGAAAGCATTGAACAAACGCACAGCACCAAAGAGCTGTGCACCAGAGAGAATCATTCAGTTTGGCGAAGGTAACTTCCTTCGTTGCTTTGTTGACTGGATTATCTACAACATGAATCAGCGTACAGACTTCAATTCGAGCGTTGTGGTCGTGCAGCCGATAGAAAAAGGTATGGTGGACTGGCTTAACGGACAGGACGGATTGTACCATGTGAATCTGCAAGGACGTCTTAATGGCGAAGCTGTAAATACCTTGACACGCATCGACTGTATCAGTCGCGCACTTAATCCTTATACTCAGAATCAAGCGTTCATGTCACTTGCCGACCAGCCGGAGATTCGTTTTGTGATAAGCAATACGACGGAAGCCGGTATTGCGTTTGACCCTTCGTGTAAGTTTACTGACGCTCCGGCATCTTCTTATCCGGGCAAACTGACTCAGTTGCTGTTCCGCCGTTTTCAGACATTCAAGGGCGACAAGACGAAAGGACTTATCATCATGCCTTGTGAATTGATTTTCCTGAACGGACATCATCTGAAAGAGTGCATCTATCAGTATATCGAGTTGTGGAAAGAGGACATGGGAGAGGAATATGAGAAGTTCAAGAACTGGTTTACAAAGTATTGCTATGTGTGTGCCACTCTTGTCGATCGTATCGTTCCGGGATTCCCGCGCAAGGAGATTGCACAGATTCAGAAGAAGGTTTGCTATGCCGACAATCTTGTGGTGCAGGGAGAGATATTCCATCTGTGGGTTATAGAGAAGCCGGAGAACATGTCGATAGCAGCATTGAAGAAGGAGTTCCCGGCAGACAAGGCGGGGCTTAATGTGCTCATCGCACCTTCAGAGAAGCCGTACCATGAACGTAAGGTTACTTTGCTCAACGGTCCTCACACGGTGCTTTCGCCGGTGGCTTACCTTTCAGGCATTGACATTGTGCGCGATGCGTGCAACCATCCTGTTGTGGGCAAGTATATATATAAGGTGCAGTTTGAAGAGCTTATGGAAACTCTGAATCTGCCAATGGATGAACTTCGCAAGTTTGCTGCGGATGTGATTGAACGCTTCAACAATCCATACGTTGACCATCAGGTGACGAGCATCATGCTCAACTCGTTCCCGAAATACGAGACACGCGACCTGCCGGGAGTCAAGACCTATCTGGAGCGTAAAGGTGAGTTGCCACAGGGACTTGTGTTCGGACTTGCCGCCATTATTACCTATTATAAGGGAGGAAAACGTGCCGATGGTGCGGAGATTGTTCCTAACGATGCTCCGGAGATTATGCAGCTGCTGACCGACCTTTGGGCTACGGGTGATACTCAGAAGGTGGCAGAAGGTGTTCTTGCTGCGGAGAATATATGGCATGAGAACCTTAATAACATTCCGGGGCTTACATCGCTTGTGAAAGAAGACCTTGACAAGATACAGCAATTGGGAATGCTTGAGGCTGTCAAGACAATTTTGAAGAAGTGAGCTTAAAACAAGTGGATTAAGAGTCGGTAAGCAGAGACTTTTGCTTTCCGGCTCTTGTTCCGCGTTTGTTCGGGATTAAAAACAGGGTTGTAATGAATTGATTCTATTTCCTGCTCTTTTTTTATTTTGTGAAGATTGTGATGGAAACCGGCATACAGGAACTTGATGAGACGGATATTCGTATCCTTCGTATTTTGCAGGAGAACTGTCGATTGACGACTAAAGAACTTGCGCTTAAAATACATCTTTCGACTACTCCGACATTTGAGCGGCAGAAACGGCTTGAAAGAATGGGATTCATATCAAAGTATATAGCCGTTCTTGATGCCGGAAGGCTCGACAGAGGATTTATGGTTTTCTGCAATGTCAGCATGAAACAGATAAATCGTGAGATAGCTTCGGACTTTGCCGCTGTGGTGTCGCAGTGGGGCGAAGTGACGGAATGTTATAACATCAGTGGTGACGGAGATTATTTGCTGAAGATATGTGTGTCGAGTATGCGCAATTATCAGGAATTTATTCTTAATAAGCTCGGTGCGTTTCCATACGTGGCGCATTTGCGGAGTATTTTTGTGATGGATACTCTGAAATTGAATTATGGGATAACAATATAACGGGTTTGCGGACTGACGGAGAGACTTTGTGCAGTCGCCGGCTAATAAACATTTATTTAGTGTAATTTTGAATATGGCAGTGACAGATACGGAATGTTTGAAAACAAAAGTGCTTATTGTCGGAGGCGGTCCCTCCGGTTCTTGTTGTGGTATTGCGTTGCAGAAGATGGGCATAGACTGCTGCATCATAGACAAGGCGGTTTTTCCGCGCACGAAACTCTGTGCGGGTTTGTTTACGGGAAAATCGCAGGTATGTTTGCGGAATCTGCTTGGCGGCGATGCGTATCGTCATGTCATGGAAGAATCGGTCATGAGCCGAGAAGCACGTTTTGTGCTGTGGAATGGTATGGAGAAGCTGGTGGATTGTGTGCCATACGACAATATCACGCTGGTTGACCGTCGGGCTTTCGATGCTTGTCTCATTGAATATTATAAGTCTATTGGAGGTTTGTTGTATGAAGGGGTAGGAGTGAAGGATATTGATTTCAGAAACAGGTGTGCGGTTCTTGCGGACGGACGCTGTGCTCAGTATGAATATCTGGTTGCTGCTGACGGGGCGAATAGTAGGGTGGAGCACCTTCTGGCAAATGAGCCGGCTACTGGTTTTGCACGTAAGAAAACAAGTTCGCTTTGTCTTGAAGTGAATGTCGAACGCTGCGATCTTGATTTCGAAGGAGTCAATATCTTCTTTGATATAGTGCCGGACAGCTATGCTTGGGTGTTCTCGAAAGGGGAGAAAGTATGTATTGGTTTGGTGAAACTACCCGGCAGGGAGTTTGATGTCAATGCAGCCATGCTTGATTTCATGCGCCGTCTTGGAGTGAAGAATCTGGATAAATATCCGCTTCGAGGAGCTATGCTGCCGTTTGGAAATGTCATGTCTAACCCGGCATACGACTCAATTCTTTTTGTGGGGGATGCCGGAGGTTTTGTCGAACCGCTGACAGGAGAAGGCATCTATTATGCCATGCAGAGTGGATGGTATGCAGCTGAATCCATTGCAGCAGTATCTGACAAGTCTGCCAAGGATGTCTGTAAGGAATATCGGAAGAGAAGTTCGTGCCTTGTGCGGCTGATTCGGAATGGCGGTCAATATCAGCATTGGCTTGAAATACGCTGTCTGAGAAACTTTTTCTTTAAACATGCTCCGCGTAATGCACGGTTCATTTCTCATTTTTATTCGACTCGTATTGACAAGGTGTGTTTTGACGGGTTTATGAAGATTGTATATAAATATAAGGTCGGTTTGTGATTCCGGTTTGCCAAATAGATTTTCAGTCTGAAAAATTGTAATTATTACAAATTTTCTCAGCTCTTTCTTGGGCGACAATTAAAAAAAATATATATTTGCACTGTAAAATAAATAATATCAGATATTGAATCTATGGATGTGCGGCAGAAACTGAAAGACTGTGGTATAGGGATTACAAAACCGCGTGTGGCGATTTTGGAATATCTTATGAAGCAGTGCACACATCCCACAGTAGATGATATTTATCAAGCTCTTGTTTCTGAGGTTCCTACACTGTCTCGTACCACGGTGTATAATGTGGTGAAGCTGTTTGCCGAGCACGGACTTGTGAATACATTGGGAATTGACGACAGGAATGTGTGTGTGGATGGCGACACAACCCCGCATGGGCATTTCTTCTGCAAAGAGTGCGGACGGATAATAGATGTTCCGTTGACGGAACTTTCTGCTGGTGGATTTGATTGTGACGGGAATATGGTCACGGAAGTACACCTGTATTATAAAGGTGTATGCAGTGAGTGTATGTCAAAGAGAGAAACCGATGAAAGTCGTTCGCCTCGGTAGAAATGACGGACTGGCATGGGCTTGATTGAGGAAAAAACAAAAACCGATAGATGTGACTTATATTAGTAATGACAGATAAAGGTTTACATTAATAATTTCTAAAAACAAAGATTTTATGGCAAAGAAATGGATTTGCCCTGTGTGCGGATATGTACATGAGGGAGAGACAGCACCGGAGAAGTGTCCGCAGTGTGGTGTTCCGGGAAGTAAGTTTAAGCTTGCTGAGGAAAATGCAGGACTTAATTTTGTAACAGAGCATGTTCTTGGTGTAGCAAAGGATATTCCTCAGAATGAAGACGGTGCATTTGTTCTTCAGGGATTGAAAGATCACTTCATGGGCGAATGTACTGAAGTGGGCATGTATCTTGCAATGTCTCGTCAGGCTGACCGTGAAGGCTATCCTGAAGTGGCTGAGGCTTTCAAGCGCTATGCTTGGGAAGAAGCAGAGCATGCAGCTAAGTTTGCAGAGCTTCTTGGTGAAGTCGTATGGGATACAAAGACAAATGTGGAAAAGCGTATGATGGCTGAAGAAGGTGCATGTGCCGGAAAGATGGAAATCGCAAAGAAGGCAAAGCAGCTTGGACTTGATGCTATTCATGATACAGTTCATGAGATGGCAAAAGATGAGGCTCGTCATGGTGCAGGCTTCCAGGGATTGTTCAATAGATTCTTCAAGAAGTAATCCACTCTTACTTTGGAAAATAAGAAGACTGCAGCGGTCTGTGACAGCTGTATATAGAAAGATGGAACCGGTGAAAACATCGGTTCCTTTTTTTGACCTTTTTATAGAAGATTAATTTTCAAGCTGTTTCAATAAAAGATGCCTCTTATATGAACTTCATGAGGAAAAAAGTTTGGCGGCATTGGAAAAACAGAACTTAATGCGTCCTTTTTCAATTTTTTACGTTTGAAATATTTTTATGAGTGCGAATAAAATACTATATTTGCACCCCGAATGACGATACAGTGTCGTCATAATCCTGTGAAACAGAAAAAATTAATAATAAAAACTCATAAACTACAATGACTAAAGCAGACATCGTAAACGAGATTTCAAAGAACACCGGTATTGATAAACAAAATGTGCTTACAACAGTTGAAGCATTCATGGATGCTGTAAAAATTTCTTTGGCAAAAGAAGAGAACGTTTACCTCCGTGGTTTCGGAAGCTTCATTGTGAAGAAAAGAGCTCAGAAGACTGCCAGAAATATTTCAAAGAATACCACTTTGATTATCCCTGAGCATAACATCCCAGCATTCAAGCCTGCAAAGACATTTGTAAATTCTCTTCAAAAGTAAAAGGAATACAAATAAACAAAATTATAAACTTTCTAAAATCAAAAAACTATGCCAAACGGTAAGAAAAAGAAAAGACACAAGATTTCTACGCACAAACGTAAGAAAAGACTGAGAAAGAATCGTCATAAGAGCAAATAAAGTTTCAAGGCTCCTGTTATCTCTAACGACAACAAAAGGAGTACTGATGGAAGCAGGAGTTTCAGCTCTCATTCTATCGTCTTTCTCAGACGAAGAAACTAAGAACAAACTTTTAGAGCATACTCTAAACATGGAGATTTTCTGCTTTATAGTTTGTTCTTTTTTTGTAATTTATTTGAACCAATCCGGTGGAGAAATCCTATCTTCACAGGACAAAAAAGAGTATAATGACAAGCGAACTTATTATCGACGTACAGCCAAAGGAAGTTACCATAGCCTTGCTTGAAGATCAGAAACTGGTTGAGTTTCAGAAGGACGGGCAGGACTCCAAATATTCTGTTGGCAATATTTACGCTGGAAAGGTAAAGAAAATAATGCCCGGACTGAATGCGTGTTTTGTAGATGTCGGTCATGAACGCGAAGCATTCTTACATTACCAAGATTTAGGTTCACAATTCCTCTCTTTAGAGAAGTATGTAAAGCAGGTGGCAAGCGACAGGAAGAAGCTTGCCGCAATGGACAAGTTGGCTCGTCAACCGGAATTGCCGAAGGATGGAAGCATAGAGAACGTGCTTGAACTCGGACAAGAGGTGATGGTGCAAATCACGAAGGAACCGATAAGCACAAAAGGACCACGCCTTACTGGAGAAATCTCTTTTGCCGGAAGATTTTTGGTGTTGATACCTTTCAATGAAAAGGTATCTGTATCGTCGAAGATAAAGTCTAAGGAAGAAAGGGCGCGCCTGAAACAGCTTATCCAATCTATTAAGCCAAAACAATTTGGAGTAATTGTACGTACCGTAGCGGAAGGTAAAAGAGCAGCAGAATTGAATAATGAACTGTCTGTTCTTCTTGAAAACTGGAATGACAGTCTGGTGAAGATACAGCAGGCCGCCAGTCTTCCTGTGTTGGCACATGAAGAAACCGGACGTACGGTTTCTATGCTGCGAGATTTGTTTAACCCTTCATACGAAAACATTTATGTAAACAATGCTGATGTTTTCAATGAAGTGAAGCGGTATGTGTCTCTTATTGCACCGGAACGTACAGGAATTGTCAAGTTGTATAAAGGTGAGGTTCCTATATTTGACAACTTCTCTGTGACAAAACAAATCAAGTCAGGATTTGGAAAAACTGTCAGTTACAAAAAAGGAGCTTATCTAATAATAGAACATACGGAAGCACTGCATGTGGTGGATGTGAACAGCGGCAACCGTTATCGAGGAGTCGAAGGACAGGAAGCAAACGCTTTCGAGGTCAATATGGGAGCTGCTGAAGAGCTTGCCAGACAACTGCGTCTTAGGGATATGGGCGGTATAATAGTTGTTGACTTTATCGATATGGATACGGCAGAGCATAGACAAAAACTTTATGAACGCATGAATGAGTTGATGCGTAATGACCGTGCAAAGCATAATATTCTGCCGCTCAGTAAGTTCGGACTTATGCAGATTACACGTCAGCGGGTACGTCCGGCTATTGATGTGAATGTAGAGGAAGTGTGTCCAACCTGTTTCGGACGCGGTTCCATAAAATCATCGTATCTCTTTACTGACACTCTTGAGAGCAAGATTGACTATATTGTAAATAATCTTGGCATTAGGAAATTTGTACTTTACGTACACCCATACGTTTCAGCCTATATTTCTCAAGGATTATTGTCTATTTATAGAAAATGGCAGTTGAAATATGGGTTTGGAATTAAGGTGATACCAAGCCAGAAGTTGGGCTTCCTTCAATATGAATTTACAGACAAGAATGGAAATGAAATTCACATGACGGAAGAAATAGAAACAAAGTAATAGTGATGGCTTTGTGTATGGAAAGTGAACCTGAACAATCGTGTTCATAACAATTCATCAGAAAACAAAGAAGGCTTGGATTATCAGATTTCAATCCAAGCCTTCTTTTTTGTTTTAAGATAGATGAGAACTTATCATCTGGCTGCTACATCGAAAGACGGAGTGTATTCACCTGCAACTTGTTGTGCAAGCTCTACTCCGTAAATATCCGGATTTACAGTCAGAGTGCGTCCGTTGTGCATATTCAAGGTGATAGAACCGTCGTCGTTCATCGTCATCAACTCATAACGCTTTCCGTCGAGTTCCGCATTCCATGTCTTTTTCTTTTCGTCAAAAATAAGTTTGCACTCTGCATCACGTGTCTCGTCTATGATTGTATAACCTTTCTTGGTACGTGTAATGGCAAAGATATCGCCGTTGCTTCCTTTCATTCTTTTTGTCTCACCAACTTTGGCAACAGCCGCGCCGCTCTTGTTGCTCCAAAACTCTATTGAGTTGAAAACCAGACCATCGGCAAGATAGCATACTTCATATACAGGGATGATATGCAAGCATATAAAGACAAGTTCATTGACAAATTTGTCTTTGCTTATACCGCGGTTCCATGCTGCTACGCTATTGAATACAGGGAAAGAACCGATACAGGATGAACATAGGATGCTTGTTCCCACTGTGGCTGCAAGCATTTTAACTTTGAAATTCTTCATAAGTTTTAATTATTAAATTGTTAGAAATAGGTGTACTTTGGTAGAGTGAGCTTCAGTAAGCAGCGCTATGTTGAGGCTTCGATTTACTATCTGACCTTCAATAAATCACCAGCAACAGGCACATAACCGGAATCTTTGAAGTTCATTTTGTAGAGACTGGCAACAGTGATTCCATAGCTTTGCGAGATAGAATACATGGATTCCCCCGCTTTAATCTTGTGCCAGTATTTTCTGCCGAACTTCCTGTCTGCTTTTTTGCGTTTTTTCTCCAAATAAATTATGTCTCCGGGAAGAACAGGTATCGAAGACGTTGTTTCATTATATTTGACAAGTTTGCGCTTTGAAACGGACATTTCTTTGGCAACTGAGTCCCATGTGTCATTTTCATTTGCCACAATATACATGACCTCGTTGTTCTTTTTAATCTGATGAATACTGAGAGACACATCCTCGTATGTAGTGCTTGTTACCGGCATTCCATATTCGTCTTCATCATATTGATGCAGTTGATATGTGTCTATAAGACTTATCAGACGTTCCGCGTACGAAGGATTAGTGGCATAGCCGCAAGCCTTCAGTCCTCTTGCCCATGCTTTGTAGTCGAGAGGATGGAGGGAAAAAAGACGTTTGTATCTGTCGCGCAAGAGGAACTTGGAGTGATCCTCATAACTTTCCTTGACAGATTTATATACCCTAAAACATTCCCGCGGATTGTCGTCATTGTGGCGAGTGGTTTTTCCTGTCCATTCGCTACCGCATTTTATTCCGAAATGGTTGTTTGAACGCAATGCCAATTGACCGGCTCCGGCTCCGCTTTCAAGAATACCTTGTGCAAGAGTGATGCTTGCCGGAATACGATGCTTGCGCATCTGTTCTATGGCAAGTTCTTTATACTGTTCTATGTATCTTTGGTATGATTCGTTCTTACGGACTTGTGCCGACAAATTGTTTGTCATGACAAACGAGAGTAAGAACAATAGATGTTTCTGATTCATTTTAATATAGTATATACTGGGTTGCTGCTCTTTTCGCAAAAAAGCATTTTCTGACTATCATCTTGACTTGCCATTGTTTTCGTATGTACAATGCTTTCATCATGATAATGTTGCAAATTTAGAGAAAAAACATGGTAGATACGAACAATAAGTATAACTTTGAGCATAAAAATGTAAAAATATAGAGCTATGAAAGATTTTGATATCACAGTACATGTTGTCGTTAAAGGTGTGAATGAACTTACAGACGAAGAATTGCGTCTTGTGGAATCAGCAAAAGAGGCTACGTTCAGAAGCTACAGTCCATACTCTAAATTTAGCGTCGGAGCAGCCGTATTGCTGGATAATGGTGTGATTGTGACCGGAAGCAATCAGGAAAATTGTGCTTATCCTTCCGGATTGTGTGCTGAACGCACGGCTATATTCTATGCCAATTCCCAGTATCCTTCCAATCGTGTGTCCGCCCTGTGCATTGCAGCACGTGATGTTTCCGGAGCTTTTACAACTGTTCCGATTACCCCTTGTGGAAGTTGCAGACAGGTTTTGATTGAAACAGAGAAAAGGGGAGGAAAAGATATTAGAATTATGCTTTATGGGACAGATGCCGTTTATTTCATAGAAAGTGCGCGTTCACTCCTTCCCGTCTCATTCGATGACTCTTTTTTGAAGTAAAGTATTTTTGATATTTTTATAATCTTGATATATGTTCGTTTCTGATATGGAAGTATTGGAAACACCCCATTTCATCATAAATCAAAAAAGGAAGCATGTCAGCCGTACCGACATGCTTCCTTTTTATTATCATCAGCCTGTGCATCTATGCACAAGACCATGTAATGGCTACTTATTTTACAAGAACCTTCTTTGCAGTGTTTCCGAGACGGACTACATATACACCTGCAGGAACCTTAGAGCCGTTTGCCACACGTGCACCGCTGATGCTGTATATCACACCGTTGGAAACGATAGCACCGTTCTCAACACGTATAACGATATCAGCGTTCTCTTCATCCTCTACACCTTCAATGCCTGTCGCAGGGTTCCATCCCTCATTGTCACCGGCAGAAATCTGAGTGAGAGTGAAGTTGTCGCAAGAGAGCCACTGTCCCGAGAACGGAACACAGTCGTTACCGTCTGTATCCTTATGACCATCAGTGAACACAGAGTCATTAGTGACACCGATAGTGAGCACATGATTCTTCACCTCAATCTGGAATGAGTTATAGAACCATCCGCGACCATGACCGTTGTTTGCTCCAAGAATGCCCTCTTCAACTGTACCCGGCTCCACATCAGCGCCGCCGTTGGTAGCCTTCCATGCTTCAGCAAAGATTGAACCGTAAGAGTCTGAAACGTAGGCAATGGAGTCGCCACCTGCCTCAGAAGTAGGACCGCCAAGCTCTGTAATGTTCATCCGCTCCTGATGGATGGCCTTGAACACGGCATTCACAGTGTCATTGTCAGCGATAGCGTATATATATACACCTTCAGCACCCGGAGTACCGCTCACACGGTTCATTGTCTTGATTTCATATACACCGTTAGGTATGTTCTCTATTGTCTGATAAGCTGTGTAGCGAAGCTTGCCGGCAGTGCCGTTCCAAGAGTCAAGGTAATTGCTGTTTGAATCATCATAGTTCTGACCGTTACCCACATTCGTGTTGCCTTCAATCCTGATGAACGTCCATCCGCTCTCGCCCTCTACAGTCGGGTTGGAAATCAAAGCCGTGTAGTCCGTGCCACCTGCAGCGATAATGTCAGCAGCCTCACAAACCTTGATTGCATTATTGAGGATGGCGATATGCTCGTCAAGCACGGCAGACCCCGGAATTGTATCCACAGCTGTGAGCACTTTTACTTCGTCTGCAAGAGTCCCCTCCATTGCAGCCTTGGCAGTAGCGTCAACCACTTCCACAGCTTCAGCAGCATCAAATGCAGGAACATAGCTGTCACGATAGTAGCGGAGCTTGGCAGTCATGGCATCCATTGTCGTATAAGTGGCATCAGCAGCATTGATTTCAGCTGTAGCAAGATCGACAGCCTTCTTTACAATCTGACCTACTTTTTCGCCGTATGCATTCTGGACAGAATCCTGAAGACCTGCGTATGTGCCTGCAACCACCTCGGCATACTTCTTCTCGGAAGCCACAGCCGCAGTCTGAGCCTCAGCAATGGCAGCAAGAGCGTCTGCAATACCTTCCACTGTTGTCACACCGCCGTTCTCGCTGATTACAGCCTGGTAAGCAGCCTTGTCACCGGCAAAGTGCATAGTGTCAGCCTGAGCCTGAACCTCGGCAACCTTCGCATTGTAGGCGGCAAGAGCGTCCTCGTCAGAAAGCGGACCGTAATACTGGAGCTTGAAGTCTGTAACCCAGAAAGAGCCGGCTCTATAATCACCGCGGGCAGCCACGATTTCGTCCGAGCAGTGTCCGATAGCACCAATCTTGAGCTTGCCATCTACCACAGCCACCTTCTCTGTTGTAAGTGTCTCCCATGTCACACCTGTTGCCTCACCAGCAGGTATAGAAACGTCAATACTTTCATCTGTAAGAACCGGAGAGTTAGCTGTAGCCAAAGAAGAGACGGCAACTGCGTGCTGGTCTGTGATACATCCTCCCTGAGTAGTCATATTCACAGAAACAGTATAATAACCGTTAGGGAGATTTGAAAGGTTCTGATACAATTCCAAAGAACCGTAGTCCTGCTTGTTACACCAAGACTGCCAGCAGACAGTACCGTCAACGGTCATAATCTGCTGCTGAGCACCATCAGGTGTAGTACCCACATACCAAGGTCCCTGAGCATCAAATGAAGGATTTGAAATGAAGAACGAATAGTCTGCCGGATTGTCTTCAGAAGGAATCTGTGAGAAACGGTAAGCCTCGATAGCTTTCTTAATATTATCCAAAGCTACAGTGACATACTCTATAGCAGTGGAACTATCATCCAACGATTCCAAACCATTATCTACATAGTCAGAATATATCGTACATGCCTCATTCAACTCGTCTATGCCCGGATAAGGATTGTCGTCATTCATGAGCAAAGCCATAACTTCAAGCTGAGCATTGATTTCAGAAATAGTAACAAGTGTATTCTGCAAGTTTATTAAATAAGTCTTAGCTTCAGCTGTAGCTGCTTCATACTGCTCTACAGTTTCAAGCGGAGTGTCCTGATGGAACATCACATAATCGTATGCTTCGTCAGCAATAGAAGTGTATTCTGCAAGTTCACTATCTACATAAAAGCTTATTGCATCCAATGCGTCCATGTAGTCAAGGATGGCAATGGCAGACTTAGGATCATCCTTGTCTATATTTGTTGCATCATACAGTTTATGCAGACGGAATCCGTCAAGACCGACACCAGGGTTTGTCCACGAGAAACGGAACTGCAACCAGTTATACTCTGTATTGTTGAAAATAACACCGACAGGACTCCATTCATCAGAAGAAACGAACTTGTCAGTTGTATATTCTGCACCATCTCCGAAAAGTTTATTGTCCTCATTGGTAGAACAAGTGGAAGACACACCCTTAGCGAGAGATACTACCGGTGCATACTTGTAGTTAGTGCTTGACACATGAGCCATATAATCTTTCAGATAGAACCCGAAGTAGTAGTCTGAGTTCTGAGATATACTCCAATGACCTACAAAAGCCGTTTCAGATGAAGCTCCACCGCAACCGCTGCTCAGTGTGATGTATGCTCCGTCATCATAACCGCCTGTAGCGTTCCATGTAGCCTGAGAGGCAGGGTAGGAGAGTTCAGGAGTTGTGCCAAGTCCGTCTGTATAACCGTCTTTAGCTCTACCCCATCCGTAATACACATTGTCTGTGGTTGAAGGGTCTGCAGAGAAGCTGCCATTGTTAATGAGATTTCGTCCCACAACATATTGCTTGCCATCAATCTCCACGAACTGTCCCATCTCCCACTCTTCAGTAATGACATCCTGCGCACTTACACTTAATGCGAAAGCAGCAAGAGACATGAGAGAATAAAATTTCTTCATTTGATGTTTAGTTTTTAATATTTATAAATAAGTTAGCGTTATTGTACAACCTCATAAATTAAATCAAGGTCTGCATATCAATTTACTTGAATACACCAATAATCAACACACAAATTGATTTACGTTGCAAATGTAATTGAAATATCCGAATAAAAAAAGTAAAAGAAATATTTTGAAGTTATCATATAAATATTTATATTAATAAAACAGGTTTTCATAAAAACTGTATGTTTTCATATTTAGAAAGATTTTTGAAGGTTGTGTATTGAGGTTATTTTTCTATTATATATAAAGGTGTATTTGAGAAATCTTCTTAGGTTTTTGGGCGATTAGACTGACTGCTTATGTTTTATATGGGTGTACCTGACAGGTTTTTCTTGAGTCCTAAGTGGACGTATTTAACAGACTCTTCTTTTACATTTGTGGATGTACTCACAGACTCCTCCGTCGCTACCGCGCCACCTCCTCTAACAGCTTAGAGGAGGAGCCTATATACCATACCGGAAAAGACTATGAATGAGCATCATAGCACTTGCAGCGAGCAAGGTAACTTGGCTTCTCCCTTAGTGTTAGGGGAGGTGGCGCGGTAGCGACGGAGGAGTCTGTGAGTACATCCACAAATGTAAAAGAAGAGTCTGTCGAATACATCCACGTAAATTACATAAAAAACATGCAAAACAGCACTTTTCCAATTTGACAAAATGATATTTTTGGTGAAAATGAAAATTTAACACTTCGAGCGATTTTTTGCCGACGGCGAAGAGACAAAATTTTTGTCGTTAAGATAATTATCTGATAATCAATTGTATATAAAATTTTCAAAAACACTCAAAAAAACGCATCGGACGCAATTTTTCGAGATTTTTCTATACTTTTATAATGTGTTGATTATTAATATATTATAGCTAAATTCTCTGTTCTTATCTCCAAATGCCACCTCAAAACCACTTACTTTTAAGATTCTGTTCAGATGCTCTTTCAAAGCAGTGAATTACACACTTCTTAACATTTCAACCGAAGTTCGCCGCTATTTTCTCCGCTTCCCAATGCTTTTTCAAAAACTCTACGCTGAAAATTTCTCCAAACTACTAAGTTTTTAAAATTGTAGCGCACTGCAAATAAAATTACAGTGCGCTGAAAATGTGACGACAGTGCGCTGAAAATTTGAAAACTTAGTAGTTTTTTCTAAAATACTCTTCGCCGAAGATAAATAAATGTAAAAGAACTGCCTAAAAACGAAACACTATTTCACAATTCGCGGAGGCTTTTGGAAATGCGCACAGAATCCTCGTTCTTCGACAAAAGTTCATTGCGCTTCATTTTGGAGCGTTCCAGAGGGCTTGGAATTTTAACATTTGGCAAAAT
>X363_Desmarests_Spiny_Pocket_Mouse__coassemble_820_pt1 | contig 14981 bp, 12 predicted proteins | sample X363_Desmarests_Spiny_Pocket_Mouse__metabat2_low_PE_006 | metagenome-assembled genome bin X363_Desmarests_Spiny_Pocket_Mouse
GCAATTGGGGAGCTTGCGACGGAGGGCGTGGCGCGGTAGCGACGGAGGAGTCTGTTGATTACATCCACTTAAAGAAGTCTGTCAAATGCACCCGCCTAAAAAACACACGAGAAATCTGTGAATGCACCCTCTTGGACAAAAACTGTATATACATATATAATGAATTTCCGTCATAATCAAATTTAATCAGTCTCTAAGTCGCTCTTAATGTATTTTTTTGTAATTTTGGACTCTCAATGAAAAAGTGACAGGGAAAAGAAGAAACACCATAGATGTTTTTCCGGTGGCTTATTGTGTGTATGACAGTTGTAAAGACGAACAGCATATTTTTCTTTTCCTTAACAAAAACAAGAAATGATGACATATAAAGAAACTACAGAATATCTGTTTAACAGTGCCCCTCTTTTTCAGAATATAGGAAAAGATGCCTATAAAGCTGGACTTGAGACTACATGGGCACTTGACGAACATTTTGGACATCCTCACCGGAAGTTCAAGACCATACATGTTGCCGGGACAAACGGTAAAGGTTCCTGCTCTCATACCTTGGCAGCCGTATTGCAGAGTGCCGGCTATAAAGTGGGGCTGTTCACATCACCTCATCTGATTGATTTCAGAGAAAGAATCAGAATTGACGGTGAGATGATTCCGGAACAGGTTGTGATTGATTTTGTGGAGAATGAGCGGCATTTCTTTGAACCCTTGCATCCCTCTTTTTTTGAGTTGACCACGGCACTTGCATTCAAGTATTTTGCTGATGAGAATGTGGATGTGGCAGTCATTGAAGTGGGGCTTGGAGGACGATTGGATTGTACCAATATCATTCTTCCCGAAGTGAGCGTCATCACCAATATAAGCTTTGATCATGTACAGTTCCTTGGTGATACACTTGCCAAGATTGCAGGTGAGAAGGCAGGGATAATGAAAGAGGGCATACCGGTTGTGGTGGGTGAGACTACAGAAGAAACTCGCAAGGTTTTTCTTGAGACAGCCCGGGAAAGACATACGTCAATCTGTTTTGCAGAGGAGCAGACAGAAATACTTTCTCATAGTTTCTGCAAGGATGGAGGAATTGATTTTGTGACTCGAAGCTACGGATTGATACATGCACAGCTTGGAGGATGTTGCCAGATTAAGAATATAGATACGATATTGTGTGCTCTGAAAGTGTTGACGGACAGGGGATTCAATATCTCGGAAAGGAACATGCGGGAGGGCTTTGCACATGTGTGTGAAATGACTGGGCTGATGGGACGGTGGCAGAAAGTGGCTGACAGTCCGCTGGCTGTTTGTGATACCGGACATAATGTAGGTGGCTTTCGCTATATCGTACAGCAGCTCGGAATGCAGGAATGCAGCAGAATGAGAATCGTTTTCGGCATGGTCAATGACAAGGATATTCACGGTGTGCTTGAACTTCTTCCGAAAGATGCCGTGTATTATTTTTGTCAGGCAAATGTGAAACGTGCTCTTGAACATACAAAGATAAAGCAACAGGCAGAAACTTATGGTCTATATGGAAATTCTTACTCCTCGGTGTGCGAAGCATACAAAGCGGCAAGGGAGGAATCTTCGCCTGAAGATTTTATATATATAGGTGGAAGTAGTTTTGTCGTAGCTGATTTATTGTCATGTATGCGCCAAAAAAGAATATAAATGGTGTGAAACTGAAAAAATCTCGTGAATATATTCGGTTTACAAGAAAAAATTGATTTTATTTGCATAAGATTTGGTAATCGTATTTATAAACCATAAATCATAATACAGCCATGAGTATTTCTCAGAATAGCAATCTGTCGAATTTGAAGGCAGAAGATTTCCAGAAGGAAATCGACGGAAAAAAAACAGACCTGTTCATCCTGAAGAACAGCAAAGGATATGAGGTCGGAATTACAAACTACGGTGGGGCACTTGTTTCTATAATGGTGCCGGACAGGAATGGCAATGTGGCTAACGTGATTCAGGGACATGACAACATTGATGATGTAGTGGCAAGTCCGGAACCGTTTCTCAGCACACTTATAGGGCGTTATGGCAACCGTATATGTAAGGGTAAGTTTACACTTGACGGAGTGGAATATAACCTTGCAATTAACAACGGTCCGAATGCTTTGCACGGAGGTCCAACCGGATTCCATGCAAGGGTATGGGATGCTGAATTGATTGATTCGCAGACTCTTAAGTTGCATTATGTTTCTGCCGATATGGAAGAAGGTTTCCCGGGCACACTTGATATGACAGTGGTTTATTCTTTTACGGATGATAACGAACTTGTCATTGACTATAAAGGAACTACGGATAAGAAGACTATTGTCAATATGACAAACCACGGTTTCTTCTCACTGACGGGAATAGCAAACCCTACTCCGACAATTGAGGATCTTATTTGTGAAATCAATGCTGATTTCTATGTCCCTGTAGATGATACTTCTATACCTCTTGGCACAATTGAATCAGTCAAAGGTACTCCGTTTGATTTTACTTCACCGAAACCTGTTGGTCGTGACATTGATGCAGACGATGTGCAGATAAAGAACGGTGCAGGGTATGACCATACTTTTATTCTTAATAAGAAAGAAGTCGGAGAACTGAGCTTTGCTGCAAAAATAACAGACCCTAATAGTGGACGTACAATGGAAGTATATACAACAGAACCGGGAGTTCAGGTATATACAGACAACTGGGCAACAGGCTATCCGGGACAGCATGGAGCCACATTCCCACGCAGAAGTGCGATATGTTTTGAGGCTCAGCATTTCCCTGACTCTCCTAACCGTCCGCATTTCCCTTCTGTGGTGCTGAATCCGGGAGAAACATATACTCAGAAGACTGTGTATAAATTCGGAACAGATTCTGCTTCTGTTTAGTTCTTCTTGAACACCTATATATAATGATTCCTGAAATAAATTTCAGCAGAAATTTGATAATCGTAGAGTAAGAGTATGGAAACTATTAATAGAATATGGGCGATAAGTCTTTTTGTTATGGGAATTTCAGCAATCCTCTTGACAGGAATAAAAATTATAGGTTTTGAACAACAAGATGTGGCGGTGAGAATCTTTGGAATTGTCGATTTGATAGCACTTCCTGTATTTGCATTCGCCACAGTGAGAAGAATGATGAAATCAAGATGTAAATAATCTGTGGCATGAGATTGACATAAGGGGATGCTTTCCTATGTGATGTCTCCTTGTATTTCCAGAACGGACAGATGTTGGATATGGAATGCAAGTATGCACGTGATTGTGAATTTTGTAATTCGTAACTTAAATATTAACAAAATAATAACCTAAAAAACAAATGAACCAAAAACAACAGCCGAACTATACGTTCGCACTTATCATTGTCATTGCTGTATGTTTCCTTATCGGATTCGTTACGACAATGAACAATTCAATGATTGAGTTCTGTAAGAACGCTTTTAATTTGAATGACACACAAGGGCAGTTGGTAAACTCTGCTTTCTATGGAGCATACGCATTGTCTATTCCGTTTGGATTGATGATGAGCAAGATTGGCTACAAGAAAACACTTGTACTCGGACTTGCAGTTGTCGGTGTCGGATTTATTATCAATTTCCTCTGTATCAATGGTAACTTGGAGGGAGACGTCAGCACAATTTATTGGTTGTTCCTTGGATGTATGTTCATTGTGGCACTTGGAATCGTGATGCTTCAGTTGGTTGCCAATCCATACGTGATGGTACTTGGAGCACCAGAAAAGGGTGCATTCCGTATGACACTTTCTCAGGCTATCAACTCTGTGGCTACAACTGTGGCTCCTATCTTCATCCTTAATGTCATTCTTTCTGGCAAAGAGGCTGAAGATGCTGTGCCTGCAGATATTCCTTATCCTTACTTGGGACTTGGTTTGTTTACAATATTGCTGTGTGTGATATTGGCATTCTTGAAGTTGCCTAATATCAATGAAGGTGAGCAGGTTGCAGAGGCTGACGGAAAGGTTAAGCAGTATAAGAGCAGTGTGTTCAAATATCCGCATGTATGGCTTGGTGCGCTTGGCATATTCATGTATATGGGATTGGAAATTGGTGTACCTTCAATGCTTCCTGCATATTTCAAGGCTGATCCTTCTCTTGGTTCTGCTACTGAATTCCTTCCTTATTATTGGGGCGGAATGATGGTTGGACGTTTCATCGGTTCTGCTGTCCTTAGCAAGTTCCAGCCGCGTTATATACTTACTGCTTGTCTTATAGGAGGTGCTGCATGTGTAGGTGTTTCATTTGCATTGTCTGGAATGGCTGCTGTTTGGGCATTGTTGGCTGCCGGTCTGTTCCATTCAGTAATGTGGCCTCTTGTATTTAATTTGGGTCTTCAGGAACTTGGTCCTCACACAAAAGCTGCATCCGGAATTATAAATCTTGGAGTTGTCGGTGCTGCTACTCTCACACCATTGATGGGTATGGTAGTTGATAATCCAAGCTTGGGTGTCGGCATTGCTATCTGCATGATGTTTATTTATTATCTGTATGTAGTATGGTTCTGCTGGGTTGGATCTAAAATAGGATTGAAATAATACGCTGTATATTATGGATACGACAGATTCTTTGATATCTGTCGTATCCATAATATGTTTTTCAGACAGACATATAACTTGTACAAAATACTCTTTTTACTAACTTATAAATTAAATCATTATGAAACTAACAATTGATGATGTAAGAAGCCGTTTTATCAAACATTTTGACGGTGCAATAGGTTCTGTATATGCTTCTCCGGGTCGTATTAACCTTATCGGTGAACATACAGATTATAATGGAGGATTCGTATTTCCGGGCGCAGTACAGCAGGGTATGATTGCAGAAATCAAACCTAATGGCACTCGTAATATTCGTGCATATTCTATTGACCTGAAAGACTATGCAGAGTTCAGCCTTGATGACCCTAAGGGACCGAGCGCAAGTCATTTCCGTTATCTTTTCGGTGTGGCTCGTGAAATGATGAAGTTGGGTGTGCCTGTAGAAGGATTTGACACTGCTTTTGCAGGTGATGTGCCTCTTGGTGCTGGTATGTCTTCTTCTGCTGCTCTTGAAAGCTGCTATGCATACGCAATCAATGACCTCTTCGGTGAGAATAAGATTGACAAGATGACACTTGCTAAGGTTGGTCAGGCTACAGAACATAACTATCTTGGTTTGAACTGTGGTATTATGGACCAGTTCGCTTCTGTTCATGGAAAGGCTGGAAATCTTATGCGTCTTGACTGCCGCAGTGGAGAATTTGAATATTTCCCATGGAATCCGAAAGGATACAAGCTTGTTCTTATCAATTCTTGTGTTAAGCATGAACTTGCAGGTTCACCTTATAACGACCGTCGTAAGAGCTGCGAGAATGTGGTTGCTGCTATCGCAAAGAGACACCCGGGAGTTGAGACTCTTCGCGACTGTGACTGGGATATGCTTGAGGAAGTACGCGGAGAAGTGAGCGAAACTGACGCTTTGCGTGCAACATACGTGCTTGGAGAGAAAGATCGTGTACTTGCTGTTTGTGATGCTCTTGAAAAAGGTGATTATGAAACTGTAGGTCAGAAAATGTATGAGACTCATCATGGTCTTAGCAAGGAATATGAAGTAAGCTGTGAAGAACTTGACTTCCTTAATGATATTGCTCATGACTGCGGTGTGACAGGTTCACGTATTATGGGTGGTGGATTTGGCGGTTGCACAATCAACCTTGTTGAGGACAATCTTTACAAGAACTTTGTTGAGACAGCAAAAGCAAAATTCAAAGAGAAGTATGGCAAAGAACCTATTGTTATTGATGTGGTTATCGGTGACGGTGCACGTAAGCTTTGCTAAAATAATATGAACTTTTTATAAGCGGGGATAACAGGATTTTGTTATCTCCGCTTATTTTGTCTGATAATAATAGAAGTAGGGCGCGATATGCTTCTCCTTCTATGCAATGGATTGTATTCTCTGTTTGTAGATATTGGAAAGATATTGGTATTATATGGCTTTGTCATATAAGTGAATCTATTTCCAGAAAAAGTTTTTGTAGATATATTTAGAGATTAGAAAATAATTTGCTATGTTTGCAATAATAAACTGATATTAAATATAAGAATAGAAGATTCATTTAGATCGAAATATTACCTTATGGCTAATACAAATCAGCAGAATCTGGGAAAGTGGGCAGCACTAATATGGGCATTGCTTTTATACTTTATCATACATGAAGGTATAAAAATGTTATATGCTTTATGTGTGGGAGCATCCGTACATGTGTCGTTTGTCTCGTTACAGTACGAGGCAATGGTTGATATTACAACTATGACAACTTTTCAACAATGTGTCTTTTGGTTGATTGGTTCAGTCTGTACAACAGTTGCCGGTTATATAATGTTCTTTCTGACCGACAAAATACTCCAATTACATAAACAGTGGACGCATGTCTTCAATTATTATCTGACAATTGTCTTGTTGGTTGTTGATCCTGTTTATCTTGGAATCGTGTCACTTATGATGGAAGGAGGGGATATGGACGGTATCCGAACTGTGATGAATGAGCAGGTTGTGAGATTGGTAGCAGAGCTTGTGTCTATTGCAAATGTATTTATTATTATCAAGTATTTCTTGCCTAAGCATAGAGAGGCTTGGAAAATGAATAAATTGCAGGGCGACAATAAATAATGTGCTTGATTCATTGCTTGAAAAAGCGAAAAGAACATAAAAAATAACAAGAATAAGTGTATAAAGTACACTTTATGTTTAAAAACATATATATCAGATAATAAATTCAGATATATTGAGCTATCTTTACAGAAAGTTTATAAACAATAATAATTTATACTCTAAAATTATGAAAAATTTCAAATCTGTCTTGATAGGAACGGCTGCAACTGTAGCCTTTCTTTGCGCGTGTGGTCCTAAACCAGAACAAGCACCACTGTTGACAGCTTCCGGGCTTAATCCTGCTGATTTTGACACGGTTTATGTCGATGAGGTGAAAGGTGAAAAAGCTACGGCACTTTATACACTGAAAAATGCGAACGGAATGGAAGTTTGCATAACGAACTTTGGTGGACGTATTGTGTCGATTATGGTTCCAGACAAAAATGGGGAGTTGAAGGATGTTGTACTCGGCTTTGATAATGTGGTCGATTATTTCCCGACTAATAACTCTTCTGATTTTGGTGCTGCAATAGGACGTTATGCAAATCGTATTAATCAAGGAAAGATAACTGTGGATGGAGAAACAATTCAGCTTCCACAGAATAATTTTGGTCACTGTTTGCATGGCGGTCCTTCTGGATGGCAGTATCAGGTGTATGATGCAAATCAGACAGACAGTACTAAACTGGAACTTACAATGGTTTCGCCTGATGGTGACAATAATTTTCCGGGTGAGGTGACTGCGAAAGTGGTTTATTCACTTACAGATGACAATGCTATTGAGATTAATTACTCAGGAACTACTACTAAGACCACGGTACTTAACATGACCAACCATTCTTATTTTAATCTTAGTGGTGATCCTACTCAGCCTATTACCAATGAGATTCTTACTATTAATGCCGATAACTATACACCAGTTGATACAACATTCATGACAACAGGTGAAATAGCTCCGGTAGAAGGTACCACATACGATTTCCGTTCACCAAAAGTGATAGGTACAGATTTTGGTACGGAGTTAGGTGCAGAACTTGAGTCTGCACGGGGAGGATATGACCACAACTGGGTGCTTAACACAAAAGGTGATGCTTCGCAAGTGGCTGTAAAACTGGTTGACCCTACATCTGGCATTTGTCTTGAAGTTTATACCAATGAACCGGGTATTCAGGTTTATACGGGTAACTTCCTTGACGGAACACTTACCGGTAAGAATGGTGTTACATATAATAAGCAGGCTGCAATCTGCCTTGAAAGCCAGAAATATCCTGACTCTCCGAACAAACAGTGGGTTGAGTCTAATGCTTGGCTTAATCCGGGAGAGACTTATAATAGCTATTGCAAGTTTAAATTTTCGGTAGAGAAATAAATTAATTGTTAACATTTAAATACTATTAAATCAAATGGAATTTTTAGATTGGCTTGTCATTGCCATATTTTTTGTGGCTTTGGTTGGAATTATTGTTTGGGTTGTAAGGCAGAAGTCAGATGACTCGGCAGACTATTTCTTGGGAGGTAAGGATGCAACTTGGATTGCAATCGGTTCATCTATTTTTGCTTCAAATATTGGTTCTGAGCATCTTATTGGACTTGCTGGTGCCGGTGCGTCAAGCGGTATGGCTATGGCACATTGGGAGATACAAGGTTGGATGATTTTGATTCTTGGTTGGGTGTTTGTTCCTTTCTATACAAGAAGTATGGTTTATACAATGCCTGAATTTTTAGAGCGTCGCTACAATCCGCAGTCACGTACAATCTTGTCTCTCATTTCATTGATTAGTTATGTTTTGACAAAGGTTGCGGTAACAGTGTATGCCGGTGGACTTGTTTTCCAGCAGGTATTTGGTATAGACACTCTTTGGGGTATTGATTTCTTCTGGATTGCAGCCATTGGTCTTGTTGTTATTACAGCTCTCTATACTATCTTTGGAGGTATGAAATCAGTTCTTTATACTTCTGTACTTCAGACTCCGATTCTTTTGCTTGGCTCATTGATTATCCTTGTATTAGGATTGCAGTCATTAGGTGGATGGGATGAAATGATGAAAACATGTGGTGCTGTTACTGTAAATGAGTATGGCGATACTATGACAAATTTGATTCGTTCTAATAACGACCCTAATTATCCTTGGCTTGGAGCTTTGATTGGTTCTGCAGTCATCGGTTTCTGGTATTGGTGTACAGACCAATTTATTGTACAGCGTGTTCTTTCTGGAAAAGATGAAAAAGAGGCTCGTCGTGGTACGATATTCGGAGCTTATTTGAAACTTCTTCCTGTTTTCTTGTTCCTTATTCCTGGTATGATTGCGTTTGCAATGAATCAGAAAGGTGTTGTTTTGGGTAGTGGTGAAACATTTATGCTTTCAACTCCTGATGCTGCATTCCCAACACTTGTTGCTAAATTGTTACCGGCTGGTGTGAAGGGACTTATTGTCTGTGGTATCCTTGCTGCACTTATGAGTTCTCTTGCTTCATTGTTCAACTCTTCTGCAATGTTGTTTACAATTGACTTCTACAAACGTTTCCGTCCTAATACTTCGGAGAAGAAATTGGTTGCTATAGGACAGGTTGCTACCGTGGTTATTGTGCTTCTTGGTATTCTTTGGATTCCGGTTATGCGTTCTGTCGGTGATGTGTTGTATAATTATTTGCAGGATGTACAGTCGGTTCTTGCTCCGGGTATTGCAGCTGCTTTCTTACTTGGTATATGCTGGAAACGTACTTCTGCTCTTGGTGGTATGTGGGGACTCTTGTCTGGCCTTATCATCGGTTTGACTCGTCTTGGTGCTAAGATATATTATAGTAATACAGAAGCTGCTGATAGCGTGTTCAAATACATATTCTATGATCTTAACTGGTTGTTCTTCTGTGGTTGGATGCTTCTCGTTTGCTGTGTTATTGTTATAATTGTAAGTTTGCTCACTCCTGCTCCTTCTGCTGAAAAGATTCAGGGACTTGTATTTGGAACTTCAACTCCAGAGCAGCGTGCTGCAACACGTGCAAGTTGGAACAAGTGGGATGTAATTCATACTATTATTATTTTAGGATTAACAGCTGCATTCTATATTTATTTCTGGTAATTAGCGGTAGCTTTTTCAGAATATATATTGATGACAAATAAAAGGCCTTCAGTCAATGACTTCGTATTATAATATATATCCAAAGTTTCTTGTTTCTGTGGATTGTATCATTTTTGGATTTTCGGAAGGAACATTAAAACTTCTTATCCAAAAACGTCCTTATAATCCAGGACTGGGTATGTGGTCATTGATTGGAGGCTTTGTAGAACAAGATGAAAGTATTGACAGTTCTGCACAACATGTACTTACAAAATTTACAGGTCTTCATAATATATATATGCGACAACTTGAAGCCTTTGGTGAAGTTGAACGTGATCCGGGGCAAAGAGTAATTTCTATTGTATATTACGCACTTATTAATATGAATAACTGCATCAATAATATGCCGAAAGAATATGATGCAAAGTGGGTTGATATAGATAAAGTGCCGCATTTATGTTTTGACCATAATAAGATGGTGGATAAGGCACGTAAAAAAATAAGTGAAGGTTTGTTGGATGAACCAATATGCAGTAATCTGCTTCCCAGATTTTTTACTTTGAGTCAATTGCAGTCTCTTCATGAATCTATTATGGGTGTATCGATTGACAAGAGAAATTTCAGACGAAGTATTGCAGAAAAAAAATATGTGGTAAAAACAGAAATGATTGATAAAGGTAACTCTCGCCGTGGTGCTTCATTGTATGAGTTTTGTTCAGAATGAGATTTCATGACGAAGATACCGTTAAAAAAAGAAATTCATTATGTTAGAAGAATTAAAAGAGAAAGTATTCAAAGCAAACCTTGATTTGGTTAAGCAAGGTCTTGTTATTTTTACGTGGGGAAATGTTTCGGGTATAGATCGTGAAAAAGGTCTTGTTGTAATTAAACCAAGTGGTGTTAGTTATGATGAAATGAAGGCTTCAGACATGGTTGTAGTTGAACTTGAAACTGGAAAAGTTGTCGAAGGTGATCTTAATCCTTCATCTGATACTCCAACCCATCTTGTTTTGTATAAGGCATTCCCTAATATACAAGGTGTTGTACACACTCATTCTACGTATGCTACTGCATGGGCACAGGCTGGAAAGGATATTCCTAATATTGGTACGACTCATGCTGATTATTTCTATAAGGACATCCCTTGTACTGGTGATATGACTGAGGATGAAGTGAAAGGACAGTATGAACTTGAAACTGGAAATGTGATTGTAAAACGTTTTGAGGGCATAAATCCTGACCATACACCGGGTGTGCTTGTTAAGAATCACGGTCCTTTTTCTTGGGGTACAAGTCCAAGTAATGCTGTGTATAATGCAAAGGTTATGGAACAGTGTGCAAAAATGGCATTTGTCTCATTCATGGTAAATCCAAATACAACAATGAATCCATTGCTTATTGAGAAGCATTATATGCGTAAGCATGGTCCGAATGCATATTATGGACAAAAGAAGAAATAAGATTGATAATTAAAATAATAATTAATACACTAAAATAAAAAGAATATGAATACTTTTGAGAATTATGAATTGTGGTGGGTGACTGGTGCACAGTTGCTTTACGGAGGTGATGCTGTTGTAGCAGTGGATGCTCATTCAAAAGAGATGGTAAATGGTCTCAATGAATCAGGAAATATCCCAGTAAAGGTTGTATATAAAGGTACAGCAAATTCCAGCAATGAGGTAGAAGCTGTGATGAAAGCTGCTAATAATGATGAGAAGTGTATCGGTATTATTACATGGATGCACACATTCTCTCCTGCAAAGATGTGGATTAAGGGTTTGCAGGCATTGAAGAAACCTTTGCTTCATTTCCACACACAGTACAATGCTGAGTTGCCATGGGACAAAATCGACATGGACTTCATGAATCTCAACCAGTCTGCTCATGGTGACATCGAGTTCGGACACATTTGCAGCCGTATGCGTGTTCCTCGTAAGGTTGTTGTTGGGCACTGGAAGAGTCCTGAGGCTCAGAAAAGTATTGCTGTATGGGCACGTGTTGCAGCTGGTGTAGCCGATGCTCACAACGTGCGCTGTCTGATGTTTGGTATGAACATGAACAATGTGGCAGTTACTGATGGTGACCGCGTTGAGTTTGAGCAGCGTCTCGGCTATCATGTTGACTACTATCCTGTATCTTCACTTATGGATTACTACAAGAAGGTGACGGATGCAGAGGCTGATGCACTTGTTGAGGAATATAAGAAAGCTTATATCATCAAGATTGATGAATCAGGCGAAGAGGTTTATTGGGAGAAAGTTAAGAATGCAGCTAAAGCAGAGATTGCACTCCGCCGCGTATTGGAGGACGAGGGCGCTACAGCGTTTACAACAAACTTCGATGACCTCGGTGACGCAGACATCAACGATTCTAACTTCTGTGGTTTTGACCAGATTCCTGGTCTCGCTTCACAGCGTCTTATGGCAGAGGGCTATGGTTTCGGAGCTGAAGGTGACTGGAAGACTGCTTGTCTATATCGCACCTTGTGGGTAATGAATCAGGGACTTCCTAAGGGTTGCTCATTCCTTGAGGACTACACTCTCAATTTTGCTGCTGATTGCACATCAAGCCTCCAGAGCCACATGCTTGAGGTTTGTCCTCTTATCGCAGTTGACAAACCAACCCTTGAGGTTCATTTCTTGGGTATTGGTATCCGCAAACAGCAGACAGCACGTCTTGTTTTCACATCAAAGACAGGAAAGGGTATTAAAGCTACTGTTGTTGACCTTGGCAACCGCTTCCGTCTCATCACAAGTGAGGTAGAGTGCATTGAACCTAAGCCAATGCCTAAGCTTCCTGTAGCTTCTGCTCTTTGGGTTCCGCAGCCAACATTCGAGATTGGTGCAGGTGCATGGATTCTTGCTGGTGGTACTCACCACAGTGCTTTCTCTTATGACATCACTGCTGAGTATTGGGAAGACTTTGCTGAAATTGTTGGTATTGAATGTGTCAGCATTGACAAGAACACTACAATCAGCGGTTTCAAGAACCAGCTTCGTAACAATGAAGTATATTACATGTTGAACAAAGCATTGATGTAATCTTTATTCAAAAATAAGGACGCGAATGGTATGTAAATTCGCGTCCTTTATTAATTTTTTATTCACATTAAATTGATGCTTTGAAATGAAATTAGATGCAAAATCAACAATTGAAGCAGGAAAAGCCATTTTGGGTATAGAATTTGGTTCGACCAGAATTAAGGCTGTTTTGATTGATCAAGAGAATAAACCGATAGCACAAGGTAGTCACGAATGGGAGAACCAACTTGTTGACGGGCTTTGGACTTACAGTGTGGAAGCTGTTTGGTATGGACTTCAAGATTGTTACGCTGACCTTCGTGCCAATGTCAAGAAGTTGTATGATACTGAAATTGAAATATTATCAGCAATTGGTATCAGTGCTATGATGCATGGATACATGGCTTTTAATAAAGAAGAGGAAATTCTTGTACCTTTCAGAACATGGAGAAATACCAATACAGCCAAGGCTGCTGCAGAATTGTCAGAATTGTTTGTTTACAATATTCCATTGAGATGGAGTATTTCTCATTTATATCAAGCTATATTGGATAATGAAGAGCATGTAAAAGATATTGATTTCTTGACAACTCTTGCAGGTTTTGTACATTGGCAGATTACAGGAAGAAAGGTACTTGGTGTGGGTGATGCATCAGGTATGATACCAGTTGATCCTGCTACGAAAACTTATTCTGCTGAAATGGTGGATAAGTTTGATAAATTGGTTGCTCCAAAGGGATTTGATTGGAAGCTTCTTGACATTCTTCCTGAAGTATTGCTTGCTGGTGAGAATGCTGGATTCCTTACTGCAGAAGGTGCGAAGAAACTTGATGTTTCCGGTCATTTGAAACCGGGTATTCCTGTTTGTCCTCCGGAGGGTGATGCCGGTACAGGTATGGTTGCTACTAACGCTGTAAAGCAGCGTACAGGAAATGTGTCTGCGGGAACTTCTTCATTCTCAATGATTGTATTGGAAAAGGAACTCTCCAAACCTTATGAGATGATAGATATGGTTACGACTCCAGACGGAAGTCTTGTTGCTATGGTACATTGCAACAACTGTACTTCTGATTTGAATGCGTGGGTTGGATTATTCAAAGAATATCAGGAACTTCTTGGTGTATCTGTAGATATGAATGAGGTTTATGGAAAACTTTATAATAATGCTCTTAAAGGTGATGTTGATTGTGGCGGACTGATTTCTTATAATTATATTTCCGGCGAACCAGTGACGGGACTTGCAGAAGGCAGACCTTTATTTGTGCGTTCTGCAAATGATAAGTTCAATCTTGCTAATTTTATGCGTGCTCATCTTTATGCTTCTGTCGGTGTACTTAAGATTGGTAATGATATTCTTTTGAAGGAGGAGAAAGTAAAAGTGGATCGCATTACAGGGCATGGCGGACTGTTCAAAACAAAAGGTGTTGGTCAGAGAATACTTGCAGCAGCAATTAACTCACCTATTTCTGTAATGGAAACAGCCGGAGAAGGTGGTGCATGGGGTATTGCTTTGCTTGGTTCTTATCTGGTAAATAATGACAAGAAGCTTCCACTTGCAGATTTCTTGGAGGAAACTGTTTTTGCTGGAGAAGTAGGTGTAGAAGTATCACCTACAGCAGAAGATGTAGCTGGATTTAATGCTTATATTGAAAATTATAAGACTGGATTGGCTATAGAAGAAGCTGCTGTTAAATTTAAAAAGTAACTTAAGGTTCGAGTATTAAAAAAACAATTCATTAATTATAATAAAATAAATATGGCAAATTCAATTAGTGTGCTCAATCACGCAGCAGATAATATACGTATTCTTGCAGCTGCAGCTGTAGAAAAAGCTAAATCAGGACATCCCGGTGGTGCAATGGGAGGTGCAGATTTTATAAATGTATTGTATTCTGAATTTTTGGAATATGATCCGGAGAATCCGTCATGGGCAGGTCGTGACCGTTTCTTCCTTGATCCAGGTCACATGTCTCCTATGCTTTATTCTCAGCTTTGCCTTATCGGCAAGTTCTCTCTTGAAGACCTCCAGCAGCTTCGTCAGTGGGGTTCTGTATGTCCGGGACACCCTGAAGTAGATATTGAGCGTGGTATCGAGAATACTTCCGGTCCTCTTGGTCAAGGACATACTTTTGCTGTTGGTGCAGCAATCGCTGCTAAATTTCTTGCAGCAAAGACTGGTAATCCAATCTTTGCTAACGAGAAGATATATGCATATATTTCTGATGGCGGTATTGAAGAGGAAATCTCTCAGGGTTCAGGCCGTATAGC
>X363_Desmarests_Spiny_Pocket_Mouse__coassemble_825_pt1 | contig 14929 bp, 8 predicted proteins | sample X363_Desmarests_Spiny_Pocket_Mouse__metabat2_low_PE_006 | metagenome-assembled genome bin X363_Desmarests_Spiny_Pocket_Mouse
CGGAGGAGGTCACAGCGTAAGGAAGAAGAGATGCCGAAGCGTCGTCAACCTTCGCGCGGATTTCAAAGGTGTAGCCGTTCTCGCTTGGAGTGAAGCCGTCGAAAGACTTCTCTTCGTCAGAGCCGCCAGCATATACAGGGTTCTGCGACAAGTCCTTCACGGCGAGAGGAGTGCCGACGGCACCGAGGTTCACATAGGCGCGCATGTCGCCGCTGCGGAGAATTACCTTGCCGCTGTTGTGCGCAAGGTTCGTGAGGTTCTTCACGGTGACCTCCACGTTCTGCTCGCCTGCCTTGATGACAGAAGGACTTACGGAGAAGCCGCTTGTAGCAGAGACCTGTATGTCATTTGCAAGGTTGGCATTGACCACGGTGAATGCAGCCGTTGAATTTGTGCCGTCAATAGTCAGCGTATCGACTGAAGTGGTCAGGGAGGCCATTGCAGGAGCGTATGCGCCGGTGTTGTCGAACGAGAAGTACTCGACAGAGGCGCCGTCGTTCTTGAAGCCGATCTTGTCTGAAGTGAGACGGCGGACGCCCGTGAGCTTCACGTCGTCCACATGCAGCTCGCTGATGCTTGCGCCCCACTTGTCGCGCTCAAGGTAGCAGAACACGCGGATCTGCTTCGTAGTGGCGGTCGTCGTGAAGTCGGCTGCGTACTTCTGGTAGTCTGCGCTCGTGACAGGGATGGTGACCTTGTTGTCAGAGTTCTGCATGTCCTGGATCCGCAGGCTGCCGAGGATTGTGCCGTCCTTCTTGATGCCGCCCTTAGCAAGAGCGGAGAAGGAATACACCTCGTTAGGCGCCACATCTACTATCTGCGAGATCTCGGCGGCTGCCCAGCCGTCGTTCCACATGTAGCGGTCAACGCTCAGCACGTGGTTGTTCTGGTCAACCTCGTTGCTGCGCTCCTCCGTCTTTATGCTCTGGGTGGAGTTGTACTGGTCGTAAGGATACACGTCCCAGCCCTCGATGCGGTCCGTGATGTTGCGGCTGCTGTTGAAGTTCCACTCGCCCTCGAAACCGGGGTTCTTGATGAGGTTCTCCTCGATGTCGCCGTTCTCCACAGCCCATTCCGGCTGGAGGCCGTAGTCAGAGACGCGAAGAGTGTCAACCGCGATGCCGTCGCGATATACGAACACGTGGCCGTCAGGGGCGACGGCATAGCGGTACGTATGGTAAAGGCCGTCCGTGTTGTAGAACGTGCCGCCGTTGGAGCGGTTGCGCATGCCGTCCTTTCTGCTCGTGCTGTTGTACATGCCGAGGCTCGTGGAGCTGATGTAGCTCATCAGGCCCTCGCCGGAGGAGGTCACAGCGTAAGGAAGAAGAGATGCCGAAGCGTCGTCAACCTTCGCACGGATTTCAAAGGTGTAGCCGTTCTCGCTTGGAGTGAAGCCGTCGAAACTCATCTCCTCGTCGCTGCCGCCCGAATAGGCAGGAGTCTGGGAAAGGTCCTTCACGGCGAGAGGAGTGCCGACACCTGTAAGATTCACATAGCTACGCACATCACCGCTACGAAGAATCAACTGTCCCGTCACATTTGCCAGATTAGAGACATTTGTCACAGTCACCACAGCCTTCTCTGTTCCAGCCTTAATAACTGCCGGCGAAACAGTGAAACCAGATGTCACAGTCAAAGTCACATCCTGTTCGAGACCTGTAGCCACCACAGTTAAAGTCTCACTTTTACCAGTTCCGTTGAGTTCCATAACCGGTGTCTGTTGAGAAGCCTCTTTACTCAAAGAGGCACTGCGAATCATACCGAGACGCACCACAACAGGTTCACCTGCATCAGGATTCGGAGCTAAAGAAAAAGCCTGCATACAACTAAATCCAAGTATCATGGACAAAGTTGAAATTCTCAATACTTTTTTCTTCATAAGATTTTGTTTAACAATTAGTATTTAAATTATATCGTTTTTCCGAGTATAAAAGTAAGATATTTTCCTTAAAAAAGAATAGTGTTTTGTCTAAGATTTTTTCAGGTCAGAGGTTATGGGCTTGTCATACAAGCCCAAACCTCGCAACCTGAAACACAACAATTTGACAACTAACACATTTTCACTTATCTTTTCAACTTAACTTTCAATCACTTCACTTAATAATCTTGAGTGAATCATATTCGTCAGCTCTTACCACATAACCTCCTTTGGGCAAAGATGCAAGAGAGAGGCTGACAACATCGTGAGCAGACGCTACAATTCTCCCCTGCAAGTCAAAAACCGCCACGTATGACATTTTTTGCCCATTATCATTGGAAATGACACTTTGACTATGCGAATTATACGACAGTCTGCGAGCACCAGACTCCAAAGCTGTAATTCCGTCCGTTTCTCCGGAAGCATTTCTCTCTATCGTCATCCATCCCACTCTTTCCGGTTTCACACGTTCATGTGCCACGGATTTCTCTCTGTCCTTAAATATGACAGCAGAAGCATTATTTCTGCTTTTCGCTCTAAGAGTCGATGTGATGGTGTCTTCTTCCGTCTGCATGGCTCCGAACAACAACGGCACCGAAGTGAAACCTGCCGCAGAATAATCAATTTCATATCCTCCGAGAAGATTATCGCCCACCACAGCATCAGGTGTCTGTCCCACCAATACTTTCTTTCCTTCCACAGTTCCTGCACCCGGAGTTACAGCAAGATAGGACACATTTTCAGTTTGCGGTTCTTCACCCTCAGTTCCTTTGCCGGCTCCTTCATATCTCAGACACACTTCAAATCCTTCTTCTGTGACATTCCTCACTCTGACTGAAGCGGCAGAAGGACAATTATCCGTTATCTGACATGGAATCACAACAGGTACGACGTCAAACCTTTTACCAAACAAAACTTTTTTCCATTGCCTGCCGACATTCTCCACAACTGCTACTTGAGCCTTCACTCCATTCCAATCAAGAATGTCCGCCTCGGCTTTCATTACTGGAAATATCACAGTTGCCACAGTGTCCGGGTTGACAAACGAAGGTGAAAGCTGATAATCCCAAGTCGTAAGTCTGAAATCAAAAGATTGCGGCATCACCCCTTTGATTCTGGTACTGAGAGGCATCTTGTTACGGTAAGTAGGAATACCAAGTACTGGGATGGGAGAAGCAGCATAACGCTCACCGAACACCATCGGTGCCCAGTTTTCCGTAATGCAGGTCTCATCAAAAAATATCTTGTCAGCCTCATTGGCTGCTCTGCCCACCTTCACCGCATTCGAGATTTTCTCACTGCCGATGAGTGGTACAGCCCTAACGCGATAAAAGCATCCTTCTTCTGCTGCATCCAACATGGGCACTGCACATTCCACAGAAGCCTTTCCTATAAAATCCGTCGTATTGACCATTGCCGCAATGACAGGAGCAGAGAAATCGGATGTCCGGGAAAATTCCACCATATAATGGTCTATCAGTTCTATGTTCCCATCTTTCCACTCCAACAACACTTCTCCTTCTTCTGTAATACCGCAGTACGAAAGCGAAGGAGCTGTGCGCACCGTCCATACCGGAACGACCTCTTTCTCGTGCGAAAAGAAATATGCAGGATTATTCCCCTTATAATATTTACCGGCAGGAGAAAGTGTGGCATTCGGCAGAATGATGGCACGCTTATCTTCCACCCAGTTATATATCGAATAACGCTCAACGAAGCTGGCTGTATCCATCACCGTCAGTATCTCCTTCAAGTCGCGCAACTGCTTCTGCTGTTGCGCCTCAGTACCGGATGGCCAACCTTCATGTGTCCAGTTCGCACCGTTGTTCCATTCCTTTATCCATATAGGTCGCCCTGTCCGTTCATGCACTTCCTTCAGTTTCTCATACCATTCCGTACCACTAAGTCCTCCCCAATAGGCATGAACCACCACATAATCCACACGATAGTTCCGCTTCTTGGCTTCCGACATGAAATTATACAACCAATTGAAATCTGTCGTTGCAGGAGAGCCGAGCCGAAGTCCTGTGCGTTGGAGTACAGGCCACTCTTCTATCGCCTTTTCCACGCTGACATTCGACTGTTCCTTATGATCCGGTTCGTTATAGCCCATGAGATGGGTGACTTCTTCAATCTTATACAACTTAGAGAAATCACCACCTGCACCCCATTTTTCCGGCACGAACTCCTGATTATAGCTTTTTCCTTTGGCATTGGGATTGGTTGTTGACTCAGCTGATGTACCCCAATTGTAATACCATGTGCTGTTGGTGAAGTCACTCTGTTCGCCCACATACTTCAATCCTTCAGGCATAGATTTCCAGACGGAACCTGCCCAGCCTTTCTTTGACACATACTGCCAACGCATCACACGAATGTATGAGACTTTCTCATCAAGCAGCAAAGGCAGTTCGGGCAGTTCAATATCTGCCGTATCTGCAACAAACACCCGGCTGTAGCCCATTCCATCCGCATCATTAGCAAGAGTGGCCATATATCCCCGCTTGAGACGGAATGAACGTATGCTGTTGTCATTCTGCAAAGGAACCACCAAACTTTCCGGAGCATCTTCCGGAGCTGCATTGGTGTAGAACTTATTGCACTGATATTGCTCTCTCTTCCCCTTAAATTCCGGTTCCGTAAAAGTTGTAAGCGGACAATAGTCCGGCGAGTGAGGAATCACGATTGCGCCCTGACGATAAATCGCCAGACGCGCATTCGTGTCCAAATTCAACGGTTTCCCGTCAATCAAAATATTATTATGCAACTTACCAAGAACTTCATTCGGCTTCATATTATCAAAGAACACCCACGAGTCTTCAGACTTCAAATCCACCTGCACCCCTTCGGATATAGGCAACTCCGCATCCGTCAGATGCATGTCTATAGGTGCATCAAGCTTCATCGATACAGACAAAGTGGGCATAACCTCAACTTTTCTTTCTTGTGCATATTGTGTCGCATGAAAAGCCAAAGCAAACATACACCCCATAACCCATCTTTTCGAGACAGACTTATGTTCAGCTACATTAAATTGTTTTATACCTTGCTCCATTCGCTGAAATATTATAAATTGAACATTGTCTCCGACTGTTTTTCGACCTACCATTTACATGTTGTCATCAGAGACACTGCAAATTTATTATACCACATAAATATTATAGCGGAAATATAAACCGTGTAAGTCTAAAAAAAGCATGATGAATCATAATTCAACCTAATTGAACGATAATTCATCCTCATACGGGGTAAAAACAAGGAAAAATAGGAGAAATTTTCATCCTTTTATGTAATGTTTACCTAATTTTCTACCATCGAAGATTAAAGGTTGAACCAATTTATGCGGATATTCTTTGGTTTTCTTGTTTCTTTAAGTGGTATGTTCTATGTTTTAAGCAGGCACATTTAACAAGCTCTTTTTGTCTAAATGGGTGCATTCAGTAGGTGTACTCACAGACTCCTCCAGTTCGTTAAGCAGAGGTGTCTGTTAAATACATCCATATAAATGGCAAAAGCACGCTAAAATGCCGTTTTTTAATTTGACAAAATGATATTTTCGCCCAAAATGTAAATTTAACACTTCGAGCGATTTTTTGTCGAGGAGGAAGAGATAAAGAAATCAGTTAAAAGATAAAATCTTGATAATCAAGCAAATATAAAAATCCTAAAAACACTCAAAAAAACGCATCGGAGGCAATTTTTCAAATATTTTGAATATTTCAATAATCAATTGATTATTAACATATTACACACGAAGTAACCATTTTCCTCCTCAAGTGCCACTTCAAATCTACTCACTTTTAAGTTTTTGTTCAGATACTCTTACGAAGCAGAGAATTATACACTTCTTAACATTTCAGTCGAAGCAAACAGTCTTTTTCTCCGCTTCCTTGTGTTTTTTTTATTTTCAGCGCACTGCAATTTTATTTCCAGCGCACAGTGGAAGAAATTCCAGTGCGCTGCGAAGAAAAAAACTGTGCGCTGAAAATTTGAGAACTTAGTACATTTTTTCTGAAAAGTCTTCACTATGAATAAATGAATGTGAAAGAACCGCTCCGAAACGAAACACTATTTCACAATTCTCGAAGGCTTTTGAAAATACGCGTAGAATCCCCATTCTTCGAGAAAAGTTCGACGCGCCTCATTTTGAAGCGTTCCAGAGGGCTTGGAATTTTAACATTTAGCAAAATCAAAAAGACAGGAATTTTACAGCAATTACATAAATAAGTAAATTAAAAGCACCCAATCGTCATCATTTTGTCAAAACAGAACATATCCCTAAAAAACGATGTCAAAAAAAATTTTATGGGACTAAAAAAACAGAAGATAACAGTGAGGCAAAAATTACACTTTTGTATCGACACAACTCAGACTGTCTATACGATTGTATCGGACAGACTGAGCCGCCATCACTGCACCCTGTTTTCACAGACAGTTTTCGCCTTTTCCTCAAAAAAAAATCGCCGTTCTGCTTCTCATGCCGGGCAATGACTTCTCCACTGCGGGAGAATCGAAAGCCCAACACCCCATTTGCTGGGAACATTGGAAGCAGAACGACGATAGGAAAAACAGTGTCAGACAATCAGTCCTGTCCGTCTATCGTAAGGATATTGCCTTCATCGTCATACGTAAGTTCACACACCTTAAGGCTACGAAGCCAAGACTTTCCTCCTGACGGAACACTGTCATGATGGAAAAGATACCATTTGCCCCCATATTCCACAATGGAATGGTGGGTAGTCCAGCCTACCACAGGAGTGAGAATCTCTCCTTTATAAACAAACGGACCGTATGGATTATCCCCCACCGCATAACAGAGCAGATGGGTATCGCCTGTGGAATATGAGAAATAATATTTCCCATTATACTTATGTACCCAAGAAGCTTCAAAAAAGCGATGAGGGTCATTAGCCTTCAGCGGATTGCCGGATTCGTCAGTGACGACTATCGGTCTTGGCTCTTCCGCAAACTGGAGCATATCCTTGCTGAGTTTCACACACCGGCTTGGAAGCGACGGTTCGTCCCCTTCCGGAAGCTCGGCAGATTCAAGAGCCTTATTGTCTCGGTAACGCTGAAGCTGTCCGCCCCAGAGACCGCCAAAGTAAAGATAGTAGTCACCGTTATCCTTCAACACACATATATCCATCGAGTAGCTGCCTCGTATCGGATCCGGCTCGGCTCTGAACGGACCTTCCGGACAATCGGCAATTGCCACACCGATGCGGAACACATCGTTTTTGTCTTTCAAAGGAAAATAAAGATAGTATTTTCCATCTTTCTCAGCACAGTCGCAGTCCCAAAGCTGACGTCCTCCCCAAAGTACGTCTTTCATGTCGAAAGATTTCCCATGGTCGGTCACAGTTCCCGTCATCGGATTTCCGTCAATGGAAAGTACATGCATATCCTCCATGACATAACAGTCGCCGTTGTCATTCTCCACATTGTCCAATTCTATGTCATGCGAAGGATAAATATAGATTTTTCCGTTGAAGACATGCACACTCGGGTCAGCCATGTAATCGTCCGGGAAAAGGTATCGTTTTGGTGTTTTAAGCGGTTTCATTGGTCGTATCTCTTTATCAGTTTCATTATTTGTCTTTCATTTCTTAACCTCTTCGCGCGCCAGTTCAGCAGTCATGAAGCCCTTCATTTTATAATCGCGGTCAAAGAGAAGAGGATAATCTGTACGTCCTCTTACCGGCCAGTCATTGCGCCATGACATGCCATCATGAGTGCCCCAGAAAGTCACCCTTGAAATTATGTCGGAATGCTTCTTGTAAAGCTGGAATACGTCAGCCATACGGGCATTCCATTTCTTCAACACCTCTTCAGGAAGACCGTCCGTATATGGGTTCTTGCTGTCTTTGGATTTAATGCTGTCACTCACATTCGCTCCGAAATGCACAGTCGGCAAAGCTGTCATGTCGAGTTCTGTCACCATAACATCCACACCGGCTTTACCAAGTGCCACCATCGTCTTTTCATATTCTGCCAAATCAGGATAGTCGAGTCCGATGTGGCTCTGCATTCCCATTCCGTCAATGCGCAAACCACGCTTCTTCAGTTCTCCGATAATACGCAGATATGCGTCACGTTTGGCAGGAAGTGCCATCGAATAGTCATTGAGATACAACTCCGCATCAGGGTCTGCCTCGTGAGCATACTGGAATGCCAAAGGAATAAACTCCTCTCCCAGAATGTCATAGAAAGGCGAGTGGCGATAGCTTCCGTCATCTTCAATCGCTTCGTTGACCACATCCCAGCCATGAATCCGTCCTTTGTAACGTCCGACAACAGTGTAAATATGTTCTTTCAGACGTTCTTTAAAGACATCGGCACTCACATAATCACCATTTTCATCGTATGGGAACCAAGGTGCAAGTTGTGAATGCCAAACAAGGCAATGTCCTATAACTGCCATACCTCTATCCTCACCATATTTCACAAACGCATCAGCGTCATCCCAAAAATAGCGGTCGGATTCAGGGTGTATGCGCTCACACTTCATACAGTTTTCCGCCACAACAGAATTAAAATGAAGGCTCACTACAGAATCGGCTTGCGGATCAAGACCGTTGACATGCGGCACAGGAATAGCCGCACCTATAAGGAAATCGTTCTTAAAGTGTTCCTTGACCGTTGCGGAAGAATGGTCATTGGCGGAAACACAGGCTCCGGTGACAAGCGTCAGAAGAGTGAAACCTAATAATGTTGTTTTCATCATGTCGTTTTATATTAAATTGTTTCTTTATCGTCTTTATCATTCCGTCAGTCTTTGTGACGCGCCTCTATCTGACGATTGATATCGTCAATTACATCATCTTCAAGTTCATAGCGGGAGATTATGTACATCGCCAATACAAGCAGCACAGCAGGAATGACGGCAACAAGCCACAAGATACCTTGCTCTGCAAACGGAGTCTGTTCGGAAAGGTCTTTATTGAATCCGACAAAAGCAAGCACCAATCCGGGAACTACCCCACCCAAAGCCATACCTGCCTTGTAGAAGATTCCGGTCAGGGCATTGACAATTCCGGCAATGCGTCGCCCATGTGTGTATTCTCCAAAAGAAATGACCTCCGGTACCAATGCCCACATATATCCGGTAGCTACGATGACTCCTGTTGACTTCACAAACTGTGCGACATAGACTATCCACATTTGTGACTTGAGTGAATCAACCATCGAAACAGTGTAGAGCATTGCCATACCTACTATCGCTATGATGATAAAGATATAGAACATGCCTTTTTTGCCCACCGCCTTCTTAATGGAAGGAATCATCGGCATAAAGATAAATGCAGGAATAGAACCAAGTCCCATGAAGACGGAAAGTTCTCCAGCACTTCCATGCAGATTATAATTGATATAATAGGTTCCGGCGGCGTTTCCTATCGCCATCATGGCAAATGCAGTGATAAAGAAGAACGCAAGAATGCGCAACGGACGATTATGAACAAACTCCATCCAAAGGTCGGAGATTCTGACATTTTCCGTAGCTTTCCTGTCCATCACCACGCGTTCACGGCACTGGGAGAAACAGAAGAAGAGCAACAGCAGTCCGACTCCGCCATACAAAGCCATAGTCAAGAGCCATGCTGTGTCGCTTGACGACATTTCGTCAGTCTTGACAGGGTCAAAAAACTTCAAAACAATAGGAATACCCATTCCTACAGCCAGTCCTCCCACATTCGCCATGAACATACGCACGGAGGTAAGTTTGGTGATTTCAGCCGTATCGCGTGTAAGTGAGGCATTCAAAGCCCCGTATGGCACATTGACAAGCGTATAGCACATCGACAGCCCGACATAAGTGATATAGGCATAAAGCAAAGAACCTGAAAAACCATTCCAGAAACAAAGTACGGCGAATGCTGTGAGAGGCACACCTCCCAACACAAGATAAGAACGGTATTTACCAAATGCCGGCTCATGTTTGTCAACGAAAGTTCCCACTAAAGGGTCCCAGATTACATCGATGACACGCACAACCAGAAACATCACCGCCGCCACGGCAGGGTCAAGTCCATAGACATTTGTATAAAAGAAGAGAAGATACATGCTGACAGTTTGGTAAATCAGATTCTGGGCAAGGTCGCCAGAACCGAATCCCACACACTGCAACATCGAAAGTTTGTAGAAGCCTTTCTGTTCAGCTGTTCTCCCGGTAGTTAATGTTGATTCCATTTTTACCTATTTTTTTATTGTATCCTCACTATGTTCCACTTTGGGATTATTGATTCCCATGAGAGCAAGCATCTCCACGGCATATCTGCAACCAAGAATGCGGTAAGCTTGTGCTGTGAAATGCAGTCCGTCCCCGCGCTGCGGAAGTTCTGAGGAAGAAATCACGTGCGCCACCGGCAATGTTTCAGGAAGGGTGCGGATAATGGCATTCATGTCTCCGCATATACCCCCCTGCTCCGAAGAAACCACTTCTCCCGCCAGCAGTGGCACTGATTCCGGTTCCAGTCCAAGTTCTGCAAGAATGTCGTCATAAACTTTCTTGACTTTCGCACACCACTCACGGTCTCCGTTGTTCGATTCTCCCTGATGAAGCAGTATTCCTTTTATGACACCTTCCTTTTGTGCCTTCTTCGCGCAAGCAATCAGCCGTTGGAAAGGACGGTCGTCGTAAGCGTGCATAAAGTTTCTGAACCATTCAGCTTCAGACACCAAACTTGCAGGGTCGAAATCCTTATCCAGATGTTCGATTCTACATCCACCTATCGCCACAGGAACCACACCGACTTTTATATTCTCCGGCAGATTATCTATCATTGTCCGCCCAAAATAGTCCATCAGTGTAAGACCTGTGTTTTCTCTGACCAAAGGAGGCTTTGCCGCATACCATTCACCAGTATATCGTACAGGCTCGGAGAAGTCTGTTGTTGCCATTACCATGAATCGGTCAGGCACTCCCTGAAAATCAACCGCCTCAACAGCTGCATTTCCCTCCATATTAGACTGCCCTATGCAAAGATAAATATGGAAATCCGGATTCGGAACAGCAAAAGCAGAAGATATTCCTCCTACTATTGCCATTATTCCGACTGCAAAAATCTGCAATATTCTCATAACTTATTCTTTATTCTATTTGAACTTCCAATAATCCACATTAAAAAGCTTGGGGCCCAGACGTCCCTTGAAAAGGAAATAGACATCGTGTATGCCTGACACCTCTGTCAACACCGGAGTCTCCAGATATTTCCATTTTTCCCATCCTCCAGTGCCCGACACTTCCAGACAAGCCACAAGCGGACCTTCCTTGCCATCGAGTCTTACCTCAATCGTGCCTCCACGCAAGGCACTTGCCACAGAAGCTCCGAATTTCTTAGGACTTCCGCTCTTGAAATCAACATTTGCCAATTTAATGAAATCTCCGTTGTGAATATCAGCCACATAGACTCCGGTCTTTGCATTAGGTTCTGTCGTCACACCTTCTGACCATGCCATTGTCTCTGCCTCTACCCTTCCATAAGGATTCAGACACCCCACTGCCGGAGCACCTTTTTCCGTAGGCATTATGACAGGAATGGTTCCGTCTGCATTATATTCAAACTGCTCTACTGCTGCACTGCGTCCGAAACCTCCTCCTCCCGGAAGTTTTCCTGTGTGATAGAAGAAATATGAATTGCCTTTATAGTCAACCACACCACAGTGGTTGGTAAAGGAACCTGTGTCAGTAAGAGGCATAATCTCTCCCATATAAGTCCACGGACCAGTAGGAGAATCACTCATTGAATAAGCGATATGCTCCGGAACACCGCCAGCGGCATAAAGCAAATAGTACTTACCGTTGCGCTTATATGCCCAAGGTCCTTCTGTGTAATTATCTTTATATTTCACCCCTTCTTGTCTTACTTTTGGACCCGGAGCACCGAACCCTTCCACTGTCTGCTCTATCACCTGAACTTCTCCGGAATATGAGACCATATCTTCATTGAGCTTGACATAATATATTTCAGGATTTCCCCAATAAAGATATGCCTGACCGTCATCATCCACAAAAACCGTAGGGTCGATATAATCCCAATTTCCGTCGGCAAGCGGTTTCCCTATTGCATCCTTAAACGGACCTACCGGAGAATCACCCACAGCAACACCTATTGCCATTGCCCCGCTGAGCTTTGAATGAGCACACACATACAAATAAAATTTGCCGTTACGCTCAATGCACTGCGATGCCCATGCGCGGTCGTCCGCCCATGAAAAGTCTTCAAGCGCAAGTGACGAACCATGATCAGTCCAATTGACCATATCGTCAGAGGAATAGACCCTCCATTCCTGCATCCAGAAGAAATCCGCTTTATTTTCGTCATGTCCGACATATAAGTAAATCCGGTCTCCATACACCAACGGTGCAGGGTCAGCAGTAAAACAAGTCTGAATCACCGGATTGTCAGCCTTTGCAGACAACCCTGCCATCTGCATCAGCATGGCGATATATAAACACTTTTTATTCATCTAATCTTTTATTTATTTTATCAAATACAGCTCTATAGAATCTTAATATTTGTCGGAGACAACCTTATTCTGCACCAGAAGCATAAACTCCTACCACAGTTCCGGTGAATCCTCCGGCTTCTGCTGTGGATGTGAAGCCGGCATCGACTCCCTCAGCCACTGTTTCCCATGAATTTCCACCATCAACAGAATACATGAAAGCATATTCCAGTCCGTCGCCTTTCACCTTGAGCACAACGGTGTTAAGCGATGAATCCACTTCTTTCGCTCCCAATACCGAAATGCCTGTATCCGACACTTTACGTACCTCAACAAAGTGGGCATCCCCTTTTCTGGTTCTTGCAAGGTAATACTGATGGGCTTCATCCTTCAGCAACAGGATTCCGGCACTCTGGTTATTATTTTCAGGAAAGAATGTCAGTTTGGTTGAAGCATCAAAACAGTGATGATTGATTCTCCGGCAAACAAACGGAAGCGGTGCTTTCTCGCTCGATTTCACATCCGCACACTCCAAAGTAAGAAAGCCCGGATTCTTCGTGAGCGAATAATAGTCTGTGACAGGTCCGCGGAGTGTCATCCATTCCATACCCAATGTAGAGTCGTTAAATTCCTCCACACGGGTATAATTGCCGAATGTCACACATTCTTCTCTTTTCACTCCTGGCTTGCTGACAACAAAAGGCACAAGCTCGCCCTCACGCAAGAAATACGGCCATCCGTCTTCCGTCCATTTCACAGGCATCAAGAAAGTTTCCCGACCGAGATTCTCCTTGTCATTTGCCACAGGGCGCACAGCCAGAAAGACTCCCCACCAGTCGCCCTCCGGAGTCTTTACGATATCGGCATGACCGGCACATGTCACCGGATTCGGACGGTGGCTGTCAAGTGTACGCTGAGTGAGAATAGGATTTCCCTCGTATGGGACATACGGTCCAAACGGTGTGTCACCACGATAGATGACTTCACTATGCCAACCTCCGGTACCTCCTTCGGCAGTCATGAGATAATACTTTCCATTCTCTTTATAGATATGAGGGCCTTCACACCAGATAGGTTTCTCTTCTGGACGACAGCCTTTGTTGACCACAATTTTGCGTTCACCGACACACTTATCGGTAGTGGTGTCAAATTCCACCACCCTGACAGTACGATGTCCGGGATATTCAGGCTTACCGTCTGGAGCATCATCGTTGTTGACAATATAGGCCTTGCCGTCTTCATCGAAAAAGAACGCAGGGTCAATGCCCACCACTTCCGGAAGTTTGATAGGATCGCTCCACTCACCAAACGGGTCTTCGGTCTTGACAAAGAAATTTCCGTCGCCCACATTGGTCGTTATCATATAATAAGTCTTGTTCGAAGGATTGTAGGCAATAGCCGGAGCGAAAATACCTCCACTGACATTCTGCTTCTCCATGTTGCGCAACTGTGAAGGGCGACTGAGAACATGTCCCACCTGTTTCCAGTTGACAAGGTCCCGGCTATGAAACAACGGCACACCCGGAAAGAAAGTAAACGTAGATGTCACAAGGAAATAGTCTCCCTCACCATTTGTACAGATTGACGGATCGGAATACCATCCGGCAAGAATAGGATTGTAGAACGAACTTTCGTCAGGCAATGGATTCGCATTGTAAATCGAATCATTGCCCACATAATTGAAGCAATCGAATATAGCAACTGAACTCTGCGGCTCAATCTCCTTTGTGGCATTTCCTGACAGACAGCTTGTCAATACCGGAACTGCAACGGCTGCAAATAATGCATGTGTGAATCTCTTTTCCATGTTCATAAATTAAGCTTAAAAATTTTATGCAAAAATAATGAATTACTATACAAGCACACTTCACAAGCCTTTCCATTACTTGCTCATTTGTAACCCGCAATATAAATTATGTCTCATTTACTTTCATTTTTGTAACATTGCGCACTAATCAGCTGATTTTGTGTAGGGGATGATTAAAAACGCAACAAATTCGAGATGTACTCAACAGACTATCGGCATTTGCAAAATAACAGCCTTCAACAAGCTTGAAATACCGTCCAAAGCGCGACTTTTCAAATATCAAAATGATATTTTCACCCAAATTGAAAATTTAACACTTGAACTGATTTTTTGTCGAGGACGAAGAGACGAAAAATTCAGTCAAAATATAAGTATCTGACTATCAATAAAATACAAAATTTTTCAAAACGCTCAAAAAAACGCGCCGGACGCAATTTTTCGAGATCTTCGAGCATTCTGATAATCTATTGATTACTAATACATTACAACAAAACATGTCATTTTTGTCCTCAAAATTCACTTCAAACCCACTCACTTTTAAGTTTCTGTTCGGAGACACTTCAAACACCACGAATTATACACATCTTAACATTTCAGCCGAACTCCGCTGTCTTTTTCTCCGCTTCCTAATGTTTTTTTATTTTCAGCGCACTGTTTTTATTTTTTCAGCGCACAGTGAGAGAATTTCTACTGCGCTGCAAAGAAAATTGCAGTGCGCTGCGAAGAAAAAAACTGTGCGCTGGAAATTTGAGAACTTA
>X363_Desmarests_Spiny_Pocket_Mouse__coassemble_831_pt1 | contig 14727 bp, 9 predicted proteins | sample X363_Desmarests_Spiny_Pocket_Mouse__metabat2_low_PE_006 | metagenome-assembled genome bin X363_Desmarests_Spiny_Pocket_Mouse
CAACCGCAGCGCACTGCAATTTTAACTGCTTAGTAGATTGGAGAAATTTTCAGCGCACTGTTGCTGAAAAAACTCTTGGAATCGGGAAAAAAGACACTGGACACAGAATTTTGTGTTAATGGATGTAAAATTCCCTGTTTGTCCGAAAATCCGTACAAAAATGGGCAAGAGAAATAAAAATTGACATGAATCAAATGATTTAAAAGCTAACATGCAGTAAATCAAATGTTTACTGTTTTAATCAGAAGTGTTGATTTTTAAGGTAAAACTGATGCCTTTTTTCAAAGAGTTATCTTGTTGATTTGTAATATATTAGCAAAATTGGTCAGATTTTGCTAAATGTAAATAAATGTTTCAAGTGTTAAAATTCCGCCTTGGGCGAAAATCAAATTGTCAAAATTCGGAGGATGCCATGAGAACTTGTTAGGAGCATTTTTGTAGAATATGCTTTTTGCTTTTTTTACTGGATATAATTGCGGTTCATCTGCCTGTCTGTTTGATTTTTATGTTATCTTTGCACAAATGTCTGAAGATATGCTTCCGAGTGTATTGAAGGCAGCCTTAAATGAGATACAATCAAATTATAATTGGAATGAAGAGTGCAAAAAAACTTTTTATAGCATCGCTGTTAGTGGCTGGAAGCCAGTCGGTTGTTGGACAGCAATGGATAAAGACGGAGCCGGAGGCGCGTCCTTACACACGTTGGTGGTGGCTGGGAAGTGCTGTAGATGAGCAGAACCTTACTTATAACCTGACGGAGTATGCGAAAGCCGGAATCGGTGGTGTCGAGATAACTCCCATCTATGGCGTGCAGGGAAACGATAAGAATGATATTTCGTATCTGTCGCCCAAATGGATGAAGATGCTGCAGCATGTGGAGACTGTCGGCAGTGAGGTGGGTGTTGAAACCAATATGGCGACAGGCACGGGATGGCCTTTTGGCGGTCCGCTTGTGCCGGCAGACGAAGGTGCGGCGAAGGCTATATTTAAGGACTATGAGGTGAAGGGCGGAATGGATGAAATGCTTGATATTTCTGTCTTTGAACCGAAACAGAAAGGTGTGGCGAAGTTGTCATGTGTGATGGCATACGACTTGAAGGAGACTGGTGAGGGTGACTACTTGTACAAACGGACTCTTGATTTGACAAGTCAGGTGGTGAGTACACCGGGGGCATCGGGCACGAAGAACGAGATAAACCTGAAGAAATTGCCGAAAGGTGACTGGCGCATTGTCGCTCTTTATTGCGGACGCACTCGTCAGCAGGTGAAGCGTGCCGCTCCCGGAGGCGAAGGACTGGTCATTGACCATTTCGACAGGAAGGCGGTAGAGCATTATTTGCAGCGTTTCGACACGGCTTTTGTGAACCAAGGGGTTAAACCTCCGCATACGTTCTTCAATGATTCGTATGAGGTTTATGGTGCGGACTGGACTCCGCTTCTGCTTGAAGAGTTTGAGAAGCGCAGAGGATATAAATTGCAGAACTATTTTCCTGACTTCATGCGTGTGGAGGCGCAGCAGACGGATATAAGCCGCCGTATTGTCAGTGACTATCGGCAGACAATGGGGGAGCTGCTGTATGAGAACTTTACCTCGCAGTGGACTGAATGGGCGCACAAGCATGGTTCTATCACGCGCAATCAGGCCCACGGAAGTCCTGCCAATCTGATTGATATTTATGCAGAAGTGGATATTCCGGAATGTGAAGGATTCGGGCTAAGTGACTTCGGCATAAAGGGACTGAGGAGTGACACAGCCTATACGCGCAAGAATTTCTCTGACATATCTATGTTGAAGTATGCTTCTTCCGGAGCACATATCTCCGGTAAGAAATATACCTCGTCCGAGACGTTTACATGGCTTACCGAGCATTTCCGCACATCGTTGTCGCAGTGCAAACCGGACATTGACCTGATGTTTCTTTCCGGCATCAATCATGTGTTCTTCCACGGTTCGTGCTATTCGCCTCGCGAGGCGGAGTGGCCCGGATGGAGATTCTATGCGTCGGTCGATATGACTCCTAACAATAGTATATGGCGCGATTTGCCTGCATTTACAAAATATATAGAGCGTTGTCAGTCGTTCCTGCAGTGGGGCGAACCGGACAATGACTTTCTGGTGTATCTGCCTTATTACGACATGATATATGAACAGCCGGACAGGATTGTGCTTTTCGACATACATTCGATGGACAAGCGTGCTCCGAAGTTCATCAAGACGATACAGCATATTGTGGCTTCGGGATATGATGTGGATTATATTTCGGATAAGTATATTGAAAAGACCCGGGTGAATGAGGGGCATTTGACAACCACCGGTAAGAACGCTTATTCTGCCATTGTGGTGCCGGATGTGCAGTTTATGCCGGTGGAGACACTGAAACAGATTCTGGCTCTTGCGCGTGAAGGAGCAAAGGTGATATTTGTGGCTTCGTGTCCGCAGGCTGTGCCCGGATATGGAAACCTGAAGGAGCGTCAGAGTGAGTTTGACGCTGTGATGAAAAAGCTTGCAAGTGAGGTCAAGACGGACTTCACGACTTGCAGTGTGTCGCCATACGGGAAAGGGACTATCATCTGTTCGCCGAACTATACGGACGGACTTGCATACGCGGCGAACAAGGAGACTATGCGTAACGAACAAGGATTGTCATGTATCAGAAGGTCGAATGCAGACGGTTATCATTATTTCATTTCTAATCTGCAGGGACAGGACTTTGACGGTTATGTGACATTGAGTGTCGGGGCGAAAGATGCAGCACTTTATAATCCGATGACAGGAGAGATAGGACGTGCGGATGTAACCGGTGGCGACAAGGAGGCGAAAGTTCGTCTGCAATTGGCATCCGGGGAGTCTGTGATACTGCGTACCTTCAGTGCTTCTTCTGCGGACAAGATAATGCAAGGGTGTGGCAGTGGTGATGCGCTGCCTGATTACAATTATTATACATTGGATGAAAAGGCTGCCGTTGCTCTTAAGGGATGGACTTTGAACTTCGTTGAAAGCGCGCCTAAAGTGGAGGCTGCTGAATTCAGAATGGAACAGCCGAAATCATGGACGGAGCTTGGTGATTCTGTCTGCAATGTGACAATGGGTACAGGAGTCTATACGACCACATTCAATGTGAAAGATGTGTCTGTCGGGTATGTGCTTGATTTGGGCGATGTGCGTGAATCTGCGCGGGTACGTGTGAATGGAAAAGAATGCGGTGTGTTGTTCGCTGTGCCGTTCAGAATGGATATAAGCAAGTATTTGCAGAAAGGCGACAATACGTTGGAGGTTGAGGTGACTAATCTTCCTGCGAATCGTATTGCCAAGCTCGACCGCGATGGTGTGCAATGGCGCAAGTTCAAGGAGATAAATGTGGTGGACTTGAACTATAAGAAAAATACATACGCGGAATGGATACCTGTAGCTTCCGGATTAAACTCGGAAGTTCGGCTGATACCTAAAAAGTGATTAGTGGATTGATTATTATAAAAATATAGAATAAGAATATGTTTGGAAAAAAGACTCTGATTTTGTCTTCTGCATTGCTGCTTGCTGCAGTGAATATGAATGCGCAGCAGGACGATGCAAGTATTATTGGCTCATGGGCGATGACTCCGCCTATGGGTTGGAACTCTTGGGATTGTTACGGTCCTACCGTGGTGGAGAAAGAAGTGAAGCAGAATGCGGACTATATGGCAGACCATCTTTTGAAATATGGTTGGGAGTATGTGGTTGTTGACATCCGTTGGTTTGTGGAGAACGATAAGGCGGGAGGATATAACCAGACAAATCCGATTTATGACATGGATGAGTACGGACGCTATATCCCGGCAGTGAATCGTTTCCCGTCTGCTGCAAATGGAGCAGGATTTAAGCCGCTGGCGGACTATTGCCACGAGAAAGGACTGAAGTTTGGAATACATATAATGAGAGGTCTGCCAAAGTTGGCAGCTACTAAGAAATGTCCGGTTCTTGGTGCTGAGGGAATCACCTGCGACCAGATATGTAATAATGATTCGGCATGTACATGGCTGCGCGATAATTATAAAGTGGATTATAGAAAGAAAGGGGCACAGGAGTATTATAACTCTATATTCAATCTCTATGCTTCGTGGGGAGTGGATTATGTGAAAGTGGATGATATAGCGCGTCCTTATCACACAGCGGAGATTGAAATGATTCACCGTGCCATCATGCAGTGCGGACGTCCTATGGTGCTGAGCCTTTCACCGGGAGAAACTCCTGTGGGTGAGATTGACCACCTGCGCCAGAATGCTAATTTGTGGCGAACAGTCGATGATTTCTGGGACAATTGGAGTCAGTTGAATTACCAGTTCGGCATTTGCGCAAAATGGGCGCCTTATATTCAGGAAGGACATTGGCCTGATGCGGACATGCTGCCGCTTGGACGTCTGAGCATACGAGGAGAACGCGGCAATGAGCGTTGGACAAACTTCACGGAGGACGAACAATATACCTTGATGAACTTGTGGACGATATTCAAGTCGCCGTTGATGTTTGGCGGTGAACTTACAATGAATGACAGTTTCACCAATTCGTTGCTGACGAATGAAGATGTATTGTATATGCACCATTATTCAAAGAATAATCGTCAGGTGTCGAATGATGGCAATCATATTGTGTGGACGGCCGATGATCCGAATGGACAGGACAAGTATGTGGCTTTGTTCAATACCGGAGGCAATGAGGATATCAACGAAAAGGCTGCGCTGTATAGAAGCGGGACAATTTCGTACCTTACAACAGGGTATTCAACGGAAGTGTCTGTCGATATTCCAGAGGGTTCTACTCAATTGTTGCTGGTGGTTACTGACGGAGGAGACGGATATGACAGTGACCATGCGGATTGGATTAATCCGACACTTGTGATGAAGGACGGGAGCACTGTGCAGCTGACCACGCTTACTCCTACAAGAAAAACCTGCGGATGGGGAAATGTACATATTAATAAGAATTTGAATGGCGGTACGTTGTCTATCAATAATAAGAAATATACGAATGGCATAGCTACACATGCCAATTCACAGTTGTTGTATAATTTGCCTGATGGAGTGGTGAAGTTTACGGCTCTTGCCGGAATTGACAATACGGGAACTGATCAGGGTTCAAAATCATCCGTAGAGTTCCTTGTGTTCAATAGTGATGCGGCGATGATAAATCAGACTACCGATGCTAATGCGGGCAGTAAGACGCTTAAGGCCGACCCTTCGAAGTGTGTGGCAAGAAGCGGTTTCATCAGTCGGGATACTCGTAATGCAGTGGAAATGGAAGTGGATATAATCGATGCCGAGAAATTATACCTGCTGGTGTCGAATGGCGGAGATAATTTCAATTATGACCATGCAGACTGGGGCAATCCTGTACTGGTGGATGCGGATGGGAATGAGACATCACTGACCACAATTAATTGGGACGCAAATCCTATAAATGGTTGGAATGCTCCGAAGAAGAACACAAATAATGACGGAAATACGATGAAGATTAATGGTGTGGTATATAAGAAAGGATTTGGAGTGAATGCTCCTTCTCTTTTGACTTTTACTCTGCCGGAAAATCATAAATATGTGAAGTTTAAATCTACGGTCGGTTATGATGATGATGTTATTTCCGCTGCCAATGGGGTGACGATGGAATTTTTCGTATATACTTCAAACCCTGCTCCGGAAACGGATGAGAATGTCGTGCTTGATCTTACGTCATTGGGTTTCATGCCTGACGAAGCATGCAAGATAACTGAAATGTGGAAAGGTGAGGAACTCGGAACATTCCGGAACGCTGAGTTTGCTCCGTTGCTTCGTAGCCATGCCAGCGGTTTGTATAGAATCACTCCTGTGGGTGGAGGTGAGACCCCTGATGCTGTCGATTCTCCTTCTGTACAGCAGTCTCAGAATGAAAACATGAACGATACGGTGTATAACCTTAGCGGTCAGCGTCTGAAGAAACCGCAGAAAGGTGTGAATATTATTGGCGGAAAAAAGAAGCTCGTCAGATAGTTCGCACTTTTATTCTGTTGCGTCTATAACATCTGTTGCATAGACTTTTTATTCTGGTATATCGATTCTTATTTTGTCGCATAAATTTTGAAAACGGCGCTCCAATAGTAACTTTTGTTGCATTTGAAGTGCCGTTTCTTTTGCATAAACAAGTAATTTTGTGTGCCGGAGATACATTTTTTATTTGAAATGTTTGTTGCATAATAAAAAAGTACTACCTTTGCACTCGCATTCGGGCAGCAGAACATGCAAGGATGCTTTACAGGGATTGTTCTATGGTGTAACGGTAGCACAACAGTTTTTGGTTCTGTTTGTCCCTGTTCGAATCAGGGTAGAACAACAACCCATTGATTGAATACATTATAATAACATATTGGACTTGTAGCTCAGTTGGTTAGAGCAACAGACTCATAATCTGGAGGTCCCTGGTTCAAGCCCAGGCTGGTCCACTTTCAAAATCAAGGAGTTACGAATTTCGCAACTCCTTTTTTCTTGTCCTTGCGTAAACAATGCGTAAACAAACTGTTTGAGTTGGCCGTGTTTTACACATAGAATTTCAGTGATGTTCCATGCTATCCTGTAATATCTTTACCCGAAGTTTTGTTAGTGTGACGACACTTCACCAAGGTACATATTTGGCAAGTAAACCAATAAATCCTCATTTGCAGCAATACTGGTGGGGGATTATTTTTTAACTTTGCAGACAAACTAAAATTTATTAGCATGATTATACACCAATATACCTCTATTGATAGTTTGGCTCTAATTCTTAAGAATAGAACAATTAAATTTAAACGGTTAGATAAAATGGATGACATTGAAGAAGCTGCATTAAGTAATGTGGGAATCCATTTAGGAGGTTTTATGTTTGTTTCCTGCTGGACTTTTAGTCAGAATGAAAGCATTCCATTATGGAGAATGTACACACCGACAACTAAAGGTGTTAGAATCTCATTAGACAAGAATATGTTTAAAAAGCATATCGTTACTGAAGAAGATTCTGAGAAATATCATATACAGACTAATGGGAAAGGTTTTTCATCAATCATTCCAGTAGTAAAGATGTTTACCTCTCAATACACTATACTTAATACATTCTGGAATGAAGACTTTTTTTATAAGAAGATTGAATACACAGATGATTTAAATCAGATATATAATTCACTAATACAAAATAGCTCTAATGAAGTTTCTTTTAATTTTGAAAATGTTGGTAGATTCAAACACAAACATTGGGAATTTCAAGATGAATGTAGGTTTAGGCTTATTATATTACCAAATGACAACATAAATATTAATGACAAAAAATACGCTACTTATGTCCTTTCTTGTGTGAGAGAGGAACGATTTCCTATAATAGACTCCTTCTTTATTGACTTAAAGGATGATGTGTTTGACAACTTAACAATTACATTAAGTCCTTATGCGACTGAAGCAGATAGGTTGATTGTAAATGCTCTATGCAAAGAATATGCCCCCAGTGCACATATTATTGATAGCTCTCTAAAATATACAATGGCTTGTTCTTCAGGTTTCATAACATTCATTTGTGATGTACTGGCTTCTTTAGGTGAAGTACGCTTTCGTAAGATGATGGGCAATAACGTCAATCGTATTCCTTGCTTATAACAGAATATGGAAAGGATTCTATATAACCCATTCAAATGAGGTTATAACAATATCTACTTCTTTCATTCCCTCTCTCAATTCTGCGTAAACAAACTGTTGGGGCTGTGGATTTTGGAGCAACGGATTGTTTGGGTTGGTTATGCTGCTTACACATAGAAATATTGGGAAAATCCATTGTTCCTTTATTTTCAAAATGCAATTAGATATAATTAGCACAGTATTTTCGTTTCTTATGCTTCTTTTGTATATGTTTATTTTGCTCAATAATATTGGGCATTAAATGAGTATCTCAGGTGATTTTGTTATTTTTGCGGACGGATAGGGGACCCTATTCAAAACTGATTTGTATTCAAAATCTATTAAAAGAAAAAACATGGAACAACATTTTTGTCAGAGCTGTGGAATGCCTTTGACCGATGAAAACAGAGGGACGAATGCTGACGGAAGCCGTAATGAGGATTATTGTACCTATTGCTACAAATGTGGAAAGTTTACCCGAAATTTCACAATGAATCAGATGATTGAGTTCTGTCTGCAATTCATAGACCAAATGAATGCACACACAGGACTGAATCTGACTCCTCTACAAGCAAAAGAACAAATGTTACAATACTTTCCACATTTGAAGCGGTGGAAAGAAAAAGACAATAGGACACTGGCTGAAAAAGCATCAGACCTGCTTGCTCAATGTGAAAAAGTGACGGTTAGTTCTATTGATGCCAACGGTTATCCTCGTCCTGTGCAGATGTCAAAGATAAAAACTAACAACTTTCATGAAGTATGGATGGCGACAAGTGCTGATTCCGTGAAGGTGGCAGATTTCAGACAGAACAATAAAGCCGGACTCTGTTATGACCACTATGGTGATGGTGTGGCATTGCGTGGTACGGCTGAGATTGTAACAAACGATTCCATACGCAAAGCTCTGTGGCAAGATTGGTTTATCCATCATTTCCCCGGAGGTCCGACTGACCCGAATTATGTGCTTATTCATTTTGTTGGCACAGAAGCTACTTTTTGGATAAACAATGAATTTGCCCGTTTTTCCATTTGATTCCAATAGAACCATAATATTCGTAAAAGCCAAACCATTAAAAAGAAATAAGTATGAAGAATGAAGTATTATTTTTGTTGTTGAACAATTATGCCGACCATGAAACAGTCTATCTCTCAGAGGCCATTGCCTCCGATGAGTTTGCTCTGAAGGAGAACCCGAAATATGTCAACAAGATTGTTGCTCCGACATTGGAACCGGTTCTTTCAATCGGAAGTTTCCGCACTCTGCCGGATTATTCGTTTGATACAATGCCTGATGATTATGCAGCTTTAGTTCTGATTGGAGGTTTTGGATGGAGCACCCCGATGGCAGAGCAAGTTGTGCCGATTGTGAAGAAAGCCGTTGAAAAAGGTAGTATTGTGGGTGCAATTTGCAATGCGGCTTCGTTCATGGCAAAGCACGGATTTTTGAATACGGTCAAGCATACTGGAAACGGACTGGAACAGCTGAAACTTTGGGGTGGTGACAATTACACCAATGCAGATGGATATATCCATGCTCAGGCAGTCAGTGACAAACACGTTGTGACTGCAAACGGTTCTGCTGCACTTGAATTTGCAAAGGAACTCTTGTTGCTACTTGAAAACGATACACCAGAGCGTATAGAAATGTACTATCAGTTTAATAAACAAGGGTTCTGCACCCTGTTTCCTAAGAATTAGTAAACAATGGCTTGTTCTTCAGATTTCATAACATTTATTTGTGATGTACTGGCTCCTTTAGGTGAAGTGCGCTTTCGTAAGATGATGGGCGATTACGTCATTTATGTAAATGACAAATGTGTCATTACAGCTTGTGATAATATCGCTTTTGTCAAGAAGCTACCGTGTATTGCGGAGCTGATGGTTGACGCTGAAACCGGTTGTGCATATAAAGGCGCGAAGGAGAGTTATATTCTTGACTTTCAAGACCGGAAAAAAGTTCTGAAAGTGATAGAAACATTATGGAAAGAGTTGCCATTCCCGAAACCCAAAAAGAAGTGATGCGCTGTAGAAAATAGTGACAGGCAAATAGAGTAAACGTTTCTGCTTCACGGTACAGTTTTATAGTCCGACATTCTGAAATGCAGAATCGTGTCATTCATTCCACACCAGTATCCGATACCTCCGGATATGTTATGATGTATGTTGGTGTAGGGAGCTAAGAACATATTGGAGGCATTTGCTATGGTTTTACTGAACTCATCCCAAAAAGTATATGACACCTCGTCTATTTGTGCCAGTTTGATGGACACGGTGTCATTGACTGAGAAATATGGAGTGTAGTTGTTGAAGTCCGTTATTTGTCGTCCCCTATAAACCGTGAAATTTGTTGTCCCATTGAGTACGGCATCGTCAATACTTCCGAGATAGGATGCAATAAACTGCTTGTTTCTTGCTCCTACACAGGTGAAGAATTGATAGTAGTTTTTCTGAAACGCATCATCGGTGAAAATTATTGCTATTTTGTATAAAGTGTCCGACTCTTCGCATCTTTCCACGCTTGTCCCATTGACTTTGGGCGACTGCAATGGTATTGTGGTGGTAGCTGTGATTGTCTTGTCGTCATATTCCACCTTCAGCATATATTTCTTGCCCGCTTTTCCTTTCATTCTGCCAGTAGTGTATATATATGGAGGATAAAATCCTTTGTCGTATTTTCCGGTAAGCACCACAGAGTCTGTGCCGTCTGAAATGCTTACTTTTGCCCACTTCACAATGTACTTACTCAAATCGTCCAAAGGTGTATAGTCTTCGCTTATTGGTATGTTCTGTGTCACTATCACCACTGGGAAATCATTTTCCCCAATCCATCCCTCCACCACAATCTGTGGCTTTGAGACTTCGATATAGTTCTCGTCACAACTGCATACGACCATTGCTGCTATGACACCCCATAGTATAAACTTTCTCTTTATCATATTTTACAGAAATAACTTATCGAAGGCAACATGTTCAGTATGAATGATACTGGTGCATATACAAAGCCCTGCTCTTTTACCTTTATCCTATAAAAGAGGTCGTTGCTGCGGCTTGTGAAGTTATAGAATGAAAGGTTCACCGCACATTCCTTGGCAAACCGCGGCTTCCATTTGTAGTTTATGGAAAGATCCAGTCTCATATATGGTTTCAACCTGTTGGAATTGTGCTTCCCATATTCACACACTATATTATTGTTGATGAGACTCAGCGATGTGGGTGCTGTAAAGGGGGTTCCTGATGCCCCTGTAAAGGTGGCGCATATATTCCAGTGGGGCGACACGCTGTAGTTGACCACCGTGTTAATCTCGTGTGGACGCTCATGGTTGGCAGGGAAAGAACCGGTAAGCTCTGGTTCCTCAAATCTTCTTCGCGCCCGTGTATAAGCATAGCTTATCCATCCGTTTAACTTGCCGGTACATTTGTTGAGCATGATACTGAATCCGCAGTTATATCCTTTGCCATGAACAAGTACATTGTCTATATCGTATTGCTTGTTTATGCAATCGAGTATGCTGCCGCTGTATTCCATCTGATGAAACACCCACTTATAATATGCATCAATGCTGAGTTGAAATCTTCGGTTGAAAAGAAATGTGGAGGCACTTATGTTTGGCCCATGCCCGTATTGCGGACGGTGGGTGGCATTGGCTGACAACCAGAATTCTGTGGGAAGTCCTGCGTCAGTAAACCCGGTTTGGAACAGATACTGATGGTGGAATATGTAGCCGGCTCTCAGCTGTATATGATGGTTGTTGAAAACAACAGATGCAGTAGGGTCGATGGAATAGAAATGCTGTTTGTCTATGCCATAGACTGTGGCACGTAATCCCGCCGATGTCTTGACATTGCGCAGTGGCGACAGTGTATATTCACCGTAGGCACTTGTCTCGACAGAGTGTTGCTTAGACGTTGCTCCAGAACCGATGTCTAATTCACTTTCGTAGTCTAACGACTGCGGCTGTATGTGGTGGAAGCTAACATCAATACCGGCATTCCAGTGTGGGCTGCTGATGTTGCCCTTGTATGCAATGTCGGTGATATATGATGGCATGTCATAGCTCATGCTCGGCATACACAAGCTGAAGTCGTTATGGTACGAAGTGCAGTAGGCGGTATTTGTGATTCTTGTGCTGCCGCTGTCGTGAATCCAATGTACGGCTCCCATGATGTTGCCCCATTTCGCTTTGATGTCAGCAAGATAGCTGCCTTCAAAAAACTTCCCGATGTCATTGCCGCTGTAAAAATCGAACACCAGTTTGTTCTTCTGGTCAATATGGTGTACCAGCGTGGCATTAACATCATAAAAAGAATATTTCATCTGCGAACCATCCACCTTTAACCATCTGCCATATAGAAAATTGAGATATGAGGCGCGGAGAGACAGCGTAAGATTCGTGCGCGGGCTTATGGGCATCTGCACGGTTCCTTGCGATGAAATCAGTCCTACCGAAAACTCCCCCTCGGTTTTCTTCGTAATGTCTGTGGGGAGCTGCATCGACAAAGCTCCGCCCAGTCTGTTCGCCTCGCTCAATGGAATCTGTTTGCTGATTTTCAGGGTAGGGAAATGCGATGCGTTGAATGTGGAAAAGAAACCAAGAAGATGGTTGACATTGTATATCGGCACATTGCCAATGGATATGTAGTTGTGCGAACTCTCACTTCCTTGTATGTGTATGCCACTTTGATACTCGGCATTCGTCTGTATGCCGGGCAGCATTTGCGCAAAGTGTATAGGGTCGGCATTGCCTAAAATCTTCGGCAGGTCTTCCATCATCTTCATGTTCCAAGTGATGCTGCCGTCGTTGCCGGTCTTTATGTCGGAGGTGTAACGGTTGCCGCGTACTACGATGGAATCAAGATTTACGCTCTGCATCTTATCCTCCTGAGCGCAAAGACTTGTGGAGGACAAGACGCAGAGCGTAAGACATAGTGTTGTACTGAACAGTCTGTTCATTCCAGATAATTACCAGTTATCAGAGTCGAGAAGGTCGGCATATTGGTCTGTCAAATCAATGAACAAATCAATTACGCTCTTGAAGTCTGTTTCGTTGAAGAAAGCCTCGAATGTGCTGTAAGAAGAACCGTCTTGGAACTTCATGACAGGTTCGCAGTACCAATAGCTGTAATAACTGTTGCCCTCCATAAACGGCTCAAACTGAACATCTGCCTGCTTGACACTCTTTCCGTCATAGAAGATGCCCATGTCCATCATGCCATTTGCTTGGTTGATGTATGATTTGAACCGTGCCTCGTTTTCGTCGTTCTCGTCAGCATTGTCAAGATAGTTACTGAACTTTTTCACATCGGTTATTTTGCCCTGCATCTGCAACTTGCCTATAATGTCAATCTTTACAAATGCGTTCTTGGCATTGACATCCTTATATTCATCCTCTTCATCTTCATCATAATCTCCATCAGACTCGGTGAACGCACTTATGTTGCATGATGGAATGCCGCTCAAATCGGATGCAACGGCGACATTGACAAGACTCTTGCCGCTTTTGCTTAACTGAGTTGTGACAGATACATTCTTGTTGGCTGTGTAGGTCACTTTCGACACGTCTAACTTATATCCGTTGTCAAACTCTGTGGTGCAAGAAAGTGAAAGATTGCCTTTGGATAGGTCAAATTCCTCGTTGCTTATTCCGTTGAGGTCAATCTTGACCGCAGTCTTAACCATATTGCTGCCTCCTCTGCTCAGTGTTACCTCTATGTTCTCAGGCACTCCGAGGGTATAGGCTGTACGGTCATAATAGTAAGTGCTATAATATCTATCTGCTTCTTCGTCATAATGATAGTCATCATCAGTCCAGTCGTCAATGTTGAACATGTGTACTTTTTTCACATTGCCGCTGGTTTTCAGTTTCAGCACACATTCCTTGCCGTTTTCGTCAGTGAAGATGAACTGAAGGTCATTCGCCTGTGTGAGATTCCATTTGCCGTTACGTGCTGTGAAGTGTCCGGTGAAATTGGATGCCTGAATCAGAGCCTTGTAGTTGGTGTATATATAAGTGTATGTGCTACCCCAATATTCTTCTGTCTCCGTATCTTTTGTGCCTGTAGTCTGCAACAATTCGTCCATTATATCTTCTCCCCATGTTTCCACAGCGTCCCATTCATATTGCTGTGCATATACATCAGATATATATTTCCCGAAGTCAGACAGGTTTTTGAAGTCCTTGGACGGAATCGTATTCATAAATTCTTTAGCCACAGTCTCAAGATACTGCTTCTGCTCCTGCGATGTCATCACGGTCTTGTCATCTGGTTTTACGGGTTCTATAGGCTTGTCTATTTCACCATTACCACCGTTTGTGGATTTGTCATCATCGTCACCACAAGAAGTGAACGTCATGCTGCCGGCGAGAAGAGCCGATAGACAAATGATAGAAAATTTTGTCTTTCTCATGTTTTTTAATTTTACAGTTAATAAGTTAGTAATAAATGATAATTGCATCAATTTGTGGCTGTTCATTATGAAAAACAATGTCTCAAAAGGATTTCCCCACAATAGAATGAATTTTCTGCAAATGTATATAAAAAATGTAATATGCAAATTTTTTTCCCCTGTTTATTTGAGAATTTGTCTGATTTTTGTTATTGTAGTAAAGGTGTGGAGATTTTTTTGATTTAAGTGGTGTATTCGACAGATTTCTTTGTCGCAACCGCATTAAAATCGATGAAAAAACATCCAAATAGCCGTTTCTTCATTTTTGACAAATTGATTTTCGCCAAAGACGGAAAATTAACATTTGAAACATTAATTTACAATTGATAAAATCTGACGGATTTTGCTAATCTATTGCAAATCAAAAAGATAATGCTTTGAAAAACGGCGCCAGTTTTACCTTAAAAATCAATACCTTTGATTAAAATAGCAAATATCTGATTTACTGCATGTTAGCTTTTGAAGTGCTTGACATGTGTCAACTTTTGATTTCCTCACTTGTTTTTGTACGGATTCTTGAGCAAACAGATAAATTTACATTCATTAACATAAAATCCTGTGTTCGGCGTCTTTTTATCCGATTCCAAGAGTTTTTTCAGCAACAGTGCGCTGAAAATTTCTCCAATCTACTA
>X363_Desmarests_Spiny_Pocket_Mouse__coassemble_832_pt1 | contig 14725 bp, 9 predicted proteins | sample X363_Desmarests_Spiny_Pocket_Mouse__metabat2_low_PE_006 | metagenome-assembled genome bin X363_Desmarests_Spiny_Pocket_Mouse
GCGCACTGTTGCTGAAAAAACTCTTGGAATCGGGGAAAAAGACACCGAACACTGGATTTTGTGTTAACGGATGTAAATTTCTCTATTTACCCAAAAATCCGTACAAAAATGGGCAAGGGAAATTAGAATTGACATGTATCAAGTATATTAAAAGCTAACATGCAGTGAATCAAGTGTTTGCTATTTTAATCAAAGATGCTGATTTTTAAGGTAAAACTGATGCCGTTTTTCAAAGCATTATCTTGTTGATTTGCAACAGATTAGCAAAATCAGTCAGATTTTACTAATTGTAAATAAGTGTTTCAAATGTTAATTTCCTGCTTGTAGCGAAAATCAATTTGTCAAAATGGAAGGGAATGAATTTTATATGTTTTTACAGATTCATATTAGACTCAAGCAGAGGAATTACCCCGACCTTCAATCTGCTTTAAGCACAACCCCTATCAGCTACCGTCCCAAAATGCCCCGAAAGTTCACGTAAAACTTTCGGGGCTTTTCACATTTTACAAACCAAGTTCCTTTTTTATTGCGTTTTCCAACAGTTTGTCGTGAAGATTACGCACCACAATATTTCCGTCCTTATTCAGCAGAACAAGAAACGGAATGGCTTGCACACCATAATCCTGCGTCACAGGTCCATCCCAAGCTTTCAAGTCGGATATTTGCATCCACGGCATCTTGTTCTTCTCCAATGCCTTCAGCCAAGCCGGTTTTGATTTATCGAGAGAGACACTCACAATATCTAATCCGTGGTCGTGGTATTTCTCATACAGTCCTTTAATAAAAGGAATCTCTTGCTGACACGGCACACACCACGATGCCCAAAAGTCAATCAGCATGATACGTCCGGGCTTCACGAGTTCGGACAGTCTCACCTCTTTTCCTTCAGGAGTAAAGCCCACAATCTCCCTGTAATGCCCTCCGATGTCCATTGCCTTCTGCGACTCTTGGAAATAAGCCTCTTTCTTGCGAATGCTCTCGTCACGCTCCCGCCTTTGTCCTAATAGATTTTGATTGCAGTTCTTCTCTAAAAAAGCTCTGTCAGACTCAGGATACTGGGAAAGCGGGTATCTGAAAAGCATTTGGCTGGCAAAAGGATGAGAGATATTATCTTTTACAAACGCAGAGAATTTCGACATGTAGCGGACATTCAAATCTGCTATCTCTGCATTATAACGCTGCTCATCCTCCAACGAAAGTCCGCCACCCTCCTGAAGTTTGTTACGCTCCGCATTAATGGCAAATGTCTGCGCACGGCGGTCGCGTTCTTCTGTAAGAACACGTTCACTGAAAGCCGCATTCAACGGTGTACCGGAAAGCGTATAGGAAAGCGAGTCATACCGAATCTGCAAATGCCCCGATTCGAGAATCACATCGGCACTGAATACGGAGAAAATATCGTTGGGAGCTATCTCAGAGAAACGTATGTTTCCAAGTTCAGGCGAAGCAGCCACATCGTACTTAAAAGAGAATACACGTCCCTTGACCACACAATCGGTCAGCACTGTCGAACTATCGGGATATATAGGATTCACCTTTTCAAGCACCATACGGCGACCGGAATAAGAATCATCGGGCAAAGTACCGCTTATCTCCAAGACCGACGACTCGGCAGCAGCCACAGCCGGTTTGAAACCAGTGGTCAACAACGCTTTATAACGCTTTTGGTCTTTTATAACCTCCAATGCCTTCTTCACAACCTCATCGTCAGGAAGTGACTTGGACACAAATATATCGGGAGCAATTCCGCCGCCTCCATAGAGCGCACGCTTGCTGACCATCGATTCATATACTTTCGCACCAGCCTCTTCAGACAGAGAACCATCGTCCGGACGATTCTGCACCTCATTGAAATAGGCTTCGCGCGAGCGGTTCACGTATGGTTTCTGAATACTTCGTCCGCAAGGAGTGAAATATCTTGCCACAGAAATACGAATCGCACTGCCATCGCTGAAAGGCAGCGTCTCCTGTATCAGTCCCTTGCCGAAGGTTCTGCGTCCGATGAGCACAGCCCTGTCCCAGTCTTGAATGGCTCCGGCAAAAATCTCAGCAGCAGACATCGTGTTCTCATCCACCAGCAGCACCACTCGCCCTTTCTCCATCGTACCCTTCTTCTGTGCCTTCACTTCTTGTCGGGGAGAATGCTTGCCTTCGGTTGTGACCAGCAGATTTCCTGCGGAAATAAACTCATCGGCAACTTCAAGAGCTGCATCAAAGAAGCCGCCTCCATTGCCGCGTATGTCAAGTACAAGGTTTTCCATGCCTTTACGCTTCAGACTGTCCAACACCTGACTGAATCTGGCAGGTGTCCCCTGATTAAAGATTGATAAGCGCACGTAGCCAATCTTCTTATCTATGATGGTCGCCTCTTCCACTCCGTCACGGCTCATGTCGTAAGACATTGCCATAGCTGTAGGGGCGAGCAGCATGTTCTCATTTTCACGGGCAGCCTCCGCCGTGAGATACTCGCTGTGAGGGTCAAGACACTGCATAAGCATCATCATCTGATACTCCACCAGAGGACTGACCTTCACACTATCTACATACATGTTACGCAACGCATAGAAAGCCATCATGATTTTCTCTTCCGGCTGATTCTGTGCAGAAACGGACACTGGCAGCCACAAAGGCACAGCTATTGCCATTACGGTTGCAATACACAAACGTCTAATATTCAAAAACATAAAATATTCATTTAATTAATCGGATAAAGAAATTGTAAGGTTACAATCAGGTTGACAAACAAAAAGAAAAACCCTTGCAACCTTACAAATTCCAAGAATCCGGAATCATAAATCAAATCCGGAAGTCGATAGAGAAAAACTGTTTACTTCTCGGCTTTCAACAATTCAATCACACAAGAAACCTCATCGGCAAGTTTGCTCGGGCTACCGCCATAACCTTCTTCCGTATAGCGTACATAGCCGTCCTTCAACACCATCTTGCGAGGTATCGCCATCGAATGATTGATTTCGTTCATCTGAGAAAAAACAAGACTGTTGCTTCCCGACTTTGAAGACTCAGCAACGGCATCGAACAGCACATTGAAAGTGAAACCTTTCTGGTTCATGTAGTCTTTTGCCTTTGCTTCATATCCTTCTCCTCTCTCCATTGTATCAATAAAATAGAAGAGCACATTAGGGTCGTCTTTGAAACGATCTACAGCCATCTGCATTCCCGGAAATGAGTTTTTGCACGGATAGCACCATGAAGCCCAGAAGTCAAGCACCACAACTTTCCCGTTCCAGTCGGCAGAGTTCACCGTCTCTCCGTTCATAGACTTCAAAGAAAAGGCTTTGTAAGGAGTCTTTATCAGACGCTTGCTGATTTCTGCCTTCATAGCTTCCGCCTCTTCTTTCGACTTCATTGAGTTTACGTACTCATCGAATCCAGCATCGCTCTTATGCTTCTTCACATAATCTGCTTTCATCATTTCCATCATTTCCGGAGTGACGGCATTAGCAGCCAAAGCAGCCTTGAACACACCCTCTATTTTCTTCTTGTTCTTAGTCTGACGCAAGGCCTTGATATGCGTTTCGTTCACTTCCGGCACTGTATAACGTCTTTCGGCGGAAATCATATCTATATATTTCAGAGCTTCGGAAGGCTTGTTCATACATAGCAGAATGTCTGCATAGTTGCCAAGATGTCCGTCAAGAATCTGATGCGCCAAGAAGTCAGACTGTCTTGGAGACATATAGGTCTCTTCCACGTATGATTTGTCTTCCACCTTCTTCAGCATTTCCTCTATCAGCACCTTGCCCACAGGATAGTTCAGTTCGTCCTTTACAGCCTTCTTCGTATGGAAAGGAGAGACTGTCCAGCGATAAACTTCTGCAAGTGTCTTGAAGTCGTATTGCGGAAGCAGTTCGATAAAATCCTTCTGGTCAAACTCTCCGGTGAAGAAATCAGCGGCAACGGCACGCACGGCATTGTAATAGATGAAAGGCTGATAGGAATCCAGTTTCTCAGAATCTGCCACCGGATATTTATTCAGTGCCGCCATTATATTATCATGGAAAGCTTTTCCTGTCTTAAAGGCATCGTCAAAAGTCTTGCGGCGCACAGTCCATCCATCAGGATAAGTGTTCAGAATGAGTTGATGCACACTGTCCGCTTTCAGTGTGTCCTTCACAGCAGAACGATAGAGATTCTCCATGACGAGATAGTTTTTCTCGCTCGGCTGTTCCTGCTTTGAGAAGATGGAGAAGAACATTTCCGCAGCTTCGGGGAATCTTTCTCCAGTATGTTGCCGTACAATGTCCATCATTGTACCGAAGAACAGACCTGCCTTGTCCTGATTGCGCTGCAATTCCTTCTGAAACCAGAAATAAAGCGCATCTCTCTCTATGTCCTGATAACCGTCGGTGAAATAACCTGCGACTCCGAGCCCCGCTGAAGGACGGCGCATCAGTCCCCATGCCAATTCGCCACCGGGAAGAGGCTGTCCCTGTCCGTCACTGATTACATATAAGTAACCTTTATTATCATTGTTATCTTTTTCCTGAGCGAACTGCGACCAAGTGCTCTGGAACTGCATCGCCATGAAGGCACAATTTGCAGGAATGTCAAACTTACCTCTCCAGATTTCACCATCCTTCACAAGCTCTACGTCTCCAAGCTGCCAACGATAGTCGTTGTACATATACACCAAAGCCACAAGGTTGTCCATCCCTTCGAGAGAAGTACCCTTAGGCGAATAAGTGAAATCAATGGTAGTTCCGGCAACAGGAGGCTTGGGAATACCTGTCAGCCTCTCGTATGTCTCAGTTGAACCGGTCTCATTTTTTTCCGGTTCTGTCTGCGCAAAAGCAACGGCAAACATCAGCACTGCTGCCACTGCCGCAAAAAATCTTTTCTTCATGTTACAATCTTTTTATTTTACTATTTCTTTGTTTGCAAGTTTTTCCAAATCAATTCCGTATTCACTCCGCATCCATTCACGTACAATTTTAGCTTTTCGGGCAATACGACCGGAAGTGTCAAAGGCAGAAGTTGTAAATCGGGATTCAAACTTATCGGCAGGATAGGCAATGAGATACTTCAAGAACAGAGTAAAGTCTTGTTCCGGAGTCATAGTCTTGGCATCTATATATTCAAGCAAGCCGTATGTATTATAACCTTCGGCTCCGACAAAGTTATACCAGTTCACCCCGGTGTATTCTAATCGTATAAATGTGTCAGGAACTTTGAATATCTCTTGTTCCAATCCATAAGCAAGCAACGAAGCATTCAATTCTCCCTTGACAAGCTGGAGACTGTCTTCACTCAAACCGGCAAGACGACCATTCGTACATCCGAAACAGATATTGCCGAATCCGTTCACAGCCGCAATACCCGGAATCGTATCCGTATAGCTTACGTTGCTTCCGGAAGCATTACGACCAGAATAAGAAAAAATACGAGAAAGATTTTTCGCCAGATATATCCGATAAGGCAACATAAGCTTCAGACTGTCATCGGAATAGAAATCAAAACAATTGTGTCTGATGAAAGCCACAGCCTCCGACACATGCGACTCGTCACCTTCCGTGCTAATGTAATCGAGTCTGTCCGTAACCTGCCAGCGGAACATCGCATCGTTAAACCGGTATAACATCTGTGTGCCGTACTTGTCATATATGTCCTTTATCTCCATGTCATAAATATTGTTTCCTTGTGGGAACTCCACAAGGTGGTTATCAGGAGAAGCGGTAACGTCATCATCTGAGCACGACACAAAGGAGAGCAAGCATATATTGACCACAAAGAAAGACAAGAGAAAAGAAATGTTTCTCGTCTGGCTCTGTTTGTTTTCAGTTTTCTTTTGCATATCTATCAATTGAAGAGTATTAATTTATGAATATTTCAAATCACCGGCCTGTACGTCTCTCAGCCAGAGGGTTCTGCACCAGATTCTCGTTATGGTCAAGTGCTATATCCGGCAACGGTACACAATAAGCCGGGTCACGTTCCTCCAATGTATATGTAGTAGAACCTCCGTTTTCACCTACCACCACATGTTCTATGCTGGGCATTCCATAGCGTTTCAAGTCGAAGAAACGGAAACCTTCATAGCAAAGTTCTTTTCTTCTTTCAGAACGCAGCAGAGACTGCAAAGCATCTATGTCGGAATATGCAGGTGCAGTATGACGTATGTAACGTTTTGCCATCAAAGCCTCAAGGTCATCCACACATTTCTGTCCGGCTGCTGTATCTCCTTTCTTATACAGATTCAGATAAGCTTCTGCTCTATTGAGATACAACTCTGCTGTTCGCCATACAAACTCATGCTCATCGGCACAAACCTTGAAGATGCGGTAAGGATAGTCATATCCGCTTGGCTGCAAATACACATTCATACGAGAATCCATCACAGAAAAGGTGGAGGCAAAGTCTGTACTCACTCCGTAAGGAGTTCCCATCAGTCCATAATCGCCTGACATTGCTTTCATGCCGCCAATGAAGATAACTTCCGGAAATTTCGTGGAGATTACTCCATTAGTAGGAGTCAGCACATTGTCAATCATGTAGCTGTTGAGATTCACCAAAGGAGGAGCGGCACTTATCGCCTTCGTCGCATGTTCCACCACCTTATCCCAGTCTTCAAGATGTAGATAAACCCTTGAAGCTATGAGGTGAGCCGCCGTATAAGCCACACGATATTTTCCTCTGCCAGTCTTGTCATCGCCGAAAAGTTCACAAGCGTCTTCTATATCTTTTACTATCTGTTCATACACCTTCGCCACTGTAGCACGCGGCATTCCGGCTTCTTTCACTTCCGATTCTGTCACCAAAGACACACCAAGATTAGTCTCAGGAGAAGTAAGCGGGTCATTATAAGGCAAAGCGTATGTATTCACAAGCTGCAAATAATAAAAAGCGCGCATCGTTTTCGCCTCTCCACAACAGATGTTTTTCTCCGCTTGTGTACCCTGACTGTTCGGTGCTCTTTCTATGATGATATTACATACGGCAATCGCTTTATAAATATTCTGATAGCTGTCCTTTATGCTTGAAATCAAATCGGAACATTCATCTTCCAAGCGCCAGAAATCAGGCTGCCAGCAGAATATTTCCTGACGTACACGGAGCGCATTAGTCCAATGGGAAGACTTGCACCCGTTCACATCATCGTCCATCATGTAAGTCATAGGATCGACCGGAGAGGATATATACCCTTCCCCATTCATCAGTTCAATGAAAGAAGCAGTGGTCTTAGGCTCAAACTCATCCTGAGAGACTTCTTCCAGAAAATCCCCACACGATGTGAAAGCAACGGCAAGTGCCGCAAAAAATATAATATAGATTCTTTTCATAATTCTTCTTACAAACTTATGTTAAGTGAAAAAGTGTAGGTCTGTGTAATAGGCATGGCAGTTGTGCCGGTACCTTGTATTTCCGGGTCCTGTCCTTCAAAGCGTGAAGAACAGAACGTAAACGGATTAGTCACATTAAGAGAAAAAGACAACGAATTAATGCCCCATCCGCTAATCTTCTTATAAGGGAAACTATATGAAAGGCTGAGGTTCCGGCATCGCAAGAAATCACCTTTCACGATTCTTATATCAGAATAATTGTACATGGTGTAGGACGAAGACGAGCGCACACCGTTTGTCGTCGTATTGTAATACAAAGAATAATCCGCCTCGCCAGTACGGTTAAATCCCGGAATGTTGGTGAAAGCCTCATCACCCGGCTGCTTCCAAGCCTTCAACAGTTTGCGGTTCAAATTGGCATACGGCTGTGGCATGAGGTTGTTTCCCTCAAACATATAATTAAGACGTACCACATTTCCCCATTGGAAAGCCCACATGGAATTGAAAGTCCATTGTTTCCAGCGAAGCATCGTAGAGAAACCTCCGCTGAATTTCGGGTCTTTCGAACCGGAATAGACGAGAATATCCTTTACATCCATCTGTTCGCCAAGTGCAGCTTCCGACTTAGCAGTATTGGCAAATGTGGCATATCCTGTCACAGGATCCAGTCCTGTGAACTTCCATGAATAGATGGCATTGACAGGTTTGCCCTCTTCATAAGCATTGCCGGAGAGATAGTCCTCCACCGTATATTCTTGTTTCAGTACATTCGCCACACGGTTCGTATTCTTAGACCATATCGGTGTGATAGACCATTCCAAATCCTTTGTGCGTACAGGAATGAAAGTCATGGAAAGCTCTATACCGTAATTCTTCAAATCCGCTCCGTTACGATATACATTCTCCTGTCCATACTCCAAACCGACAGGAAGCAGAAACAAGATGTCTGTACCTTTCTTATAATAATAGTCAGCCGCTCCTGATATTCTTCCGTTAAAAAGAGACCAGTCAAGCCCTAAGTTGTAAGTATTCGTTTTCTCCCACCGCAAATCAGGATAAGGAAGACGACTTATCTGCAACTGATATTCCCCTGACCAGCGGTTCACTACCATTGCCGGATAACGGACAACCAGATTCGGTCCGACCATTGTCGGAATATTTCCCTGCATACCATACGAACCGCGTATGCTAAGGTCATTGACAAACTCCGGAATCCAATTCTCCTCCGCCATGTTCCATCTTAATGCCGTACTCCATACAGGAAGGAACTTGTGGTTCGTATATTGTCCGAAACGATTCGAAGCATCCATTCGTAAATTAGCATTCAGAATGTATCTGTTCTTATAACTATAAACAAATGTACCAAACTCCGACACAGTATTATTGAGCGTATTAACAATCGTAGCAGTATGCTTGTCAAGAGAACTGTGCCAGTCCGTAGAACCGGAATACTGATTATTGTATTCAAAAGAAATCTTGTTTCCCCTGTCCGGGAAATAGCCGTATTCCTGTATCTTCAGTCCATCGTAATAATTAGAGCGCGCCTCATAGCCCACCATTGCCTGAATCACATGATCCGAACCGAAAGACTTATCATAATTCAACTGGAAACGAGCAGTCCATGTCCTTTGTTTCTGGTCATCATTCAAGAGAATACCTCCCTTTGGTAAGCGAGAAGCCAATTCATCTGCACTCCCGGGAAGAACAGCTCCCACTTCATATCCTCTGATACCGGCTATATAGTAAGAATATTCATCCGCCCACTGCTGCTGGTTCGTACTCGACACATTATAACTGAAAAGTCCCTCGGCAGCAAGTCCCCGCACGATGTTCGCACGCAAACTGACTTGTGCATTCACCTAACGAACTTTAGTGACATTGGAAGTATGCTCTAATTCGTTGAAGATATTATATTTCAGCATATAATTATTGTTGGTACCTTCCACTCTTGTCTGCGTCTGAGTATAATATTCATCAAGTGCAAGTGTCCGGGACGCATAAATGGCATAATCAAAAGGATTCACCATATAGAAGCCTTTCGACTCGCGGTCAGAAAACATCAACTTAGAAGAGACCTGCAAGAAGTTGAACAAACGCGTGTCAAGGCTCATGTTCATATTAAAACGGCGCATCTCGTCGCCCTTGGAAGAACCTTTCGCATCCGAATAGCCGAAACTTGTGTAATAACGTGTCTGCCCCGTTCCGCCGGAATAGTTTATGTTATAGTCCTGATTTATGGAATTGCGGAAGAGCTTCTTAAACCAATCGGTATTGCGTGTTTCCAGCTCTGTGACACGTGCTGCAAACTCATCGTCCGTAATCTTTTTGTTATACAAATCAAACAAAGCACCTTCAAATCCCGTCGAATACGGATAGATATCAAACACATATCCATTCTCCACCATATCCTTTGAAAGCTGAATGCGTTCTTTGGAGTTCATCATGTTATAATCCGAATACTGAGGACGCGATGTAAATCCGAATGAAGACGAGAAATTGATGGAATTTTTTCCCTCTTTTCCTCGTTTTGTAGTCACCACAATCACACCATTGGCAGCACGAGTACCGTAAATTGCAGTGGCAGAAGCGTCTTTCAAGAATGTGATGCTCTCAATGTCATGCGGATTAAGCCCTGTAATGGCATTGCCCAAAAGCGAGAGGCTTGCATTCTCATTCACCTGATCAAGATTTGCATTTCCTCGCAGAATAGCGTTCACTTCATCATTGGTCACATTGACAGGCTCTTCCCAAATCACACCGTCTATAACCCACACAGGAGCCGCGTCACCATGAATCGTCGATGAACCTCGGATACGCATCCTCGGAGCTGCATTAGGAGAACCGGACGGAGCCACTACCGAGAGTCCGGGAACCACACCCTGCAACATATTGGAAAGTGTCGGAGTATTCTGAATCATGAAATCCTCCGGCTTAATGGTGAAAGTAGAACTGGCAGACAACCGCTTGTCAATCCTATTATAACCGTCTGCCACCACTTTCACTTCCGACAATCCGTTAAGCATCGGTTTCATAAAAACACCTTTTCTTGCCTGCAATGCAGTCACTTCCAGCACTTCATAGCCGATAAAAGAAATACGCAGCTTCGATTCCGGCGACGGCACACGTATTGAGAAGTGTCCTTTGCTATCAGTGACAGTCCCGACTTCCGCATCCATCACAAAGATATTGGCATTCATCATCTCCTCACGGTTCTCATCATAGACCACACCTTCCGCCAAAAAACGTTGAGCGGCAGGCAGTTCGTCCGAAGCCGACGAGTTGGCAAGAAAAACAAGCACTTGCCGCTGCGAAACCTTATACTTAAGATTCGTACCACGGAGAAGATGCTTCATGACTGCATCAATAGTCCACTGTCTGGCATCAATATCCACCCGACGCAATAAAGAAGGTCTGACATTCTCATCAAACAAGAACACATAGTCGCCGGACTGTTCCACCTGATGAAAAACATTCACAATGGTCTGGTTTGAAGCCGAAAGTGTGATGCTCTTCTGTGCATAGAGCGATTGAGCAGCTCCCATCCACACACACAGAAACACAACGAACAAATTGAGTTTTGTAAATTTTCTGGTTTTCAATGTCGTATCTTATTTAGTTTGTAAATTAATTATCCACGATAATCTTGTTATCCTTAACCGTGTAATTGATGGAAGAAATAACAGAAAGATTGTCCAAAACATCTTCGATATGTTCCTCAAGCACAAGTTTTCCGTAAAGACGCTCTTTCGCCACAGAAGTGCTGCAAGAAATATTGACTGCATACTGGTGAGACAGACGCTGAAGAACTTCGCTTATAGGTGTTCCGTTGAAATAAAGCAAGTCATCCTTCCAAGAAATATAAGTATAAGGGTCCACCTTCTCTATATTAAATGTCCCTCCACTGAATGTCAGCAATTGCGATGGAGACAAGGAAATCGTTTCGTTGTCCGGAGATTCGACAGCCACAGCACCTTCCGCCAACACCACATTCGCCGTCTCACTATAACGATAAGCCGTAATACCGAATTTGGTGCCGAGCACCTTTACATCGAACCCGGCAGTACGGACACGGAAAGGTTTGTCCGCATCATGAGCCACTTCAATGTATATCTCGCCATTGACTTTTATGCAGCGTTCCTTCCCATTGAAACAAGCAGGAAACTCCACTTCCGAACCGGAATTAATCCAAAGCCGGCTTCCGTCTGCCAGACGCACAGAAGTACGCTTACCATCCGGCACAACAAGGGTGTACATTTTATTATCCACCATACCGGCTTCGTCATTACCCGCTGTACCGGTTTCCTCGTCGGATAACGCAATGTTCCACTCATCACAATCAACAGAAATACCGCCATCGGCAGAACAGACCAGTTCACTCTTGTCATGAAGATTCATTGTGAACCCATCGTTCATGGTCAGAAGAATATCATTGTCAGCAGGAACGACCCGCGCAACAAATTCCTGTTCACTGCCTCCGTCCATCCAGTTGACATACATCCATCCTCCGATTGCGACCACAACCAGCACGGAAGCCGCCACAGCCCAACGACAGCCAATCTTCCACAAGTCATAGCGCCTCATGCGCTTTTGAAGCCGCTCCAGCCCTCTGCGCTTTTCTTCTTCTGTAAATTTAAAATCGTTAATCCTGACCGAAGACAAATCTTCCATCAGTTCATGCAGCTGTTTATCGTCAAAAGAATCTTCAAACTTGTTCATTGTCCTTTGTTTTTACACAAAGACACATAAACAGCATTTATATCATCAAAATAAGAGAAAAAAGTGGCACATCGGGCATATTTTCACGCATTTCCTTCAATGCCCTGAACACAAGGTTGCGTACAGAAGGTTTGGTCATATTCAAAAGCCGGGCAATATCGTCATATTCCAACTCATTGATATATCTCAGGTATATGGCCTCACGCTGCCGGTTTGTCAGTTGCGCCAAACCTTTCTCCACACGTTCCTTTATTGCCCTACTTTCTTCGTCCGCAATCATTTCGTCGCTGATGGAGACTTCCGTAACAAAATCTACTTCCTCAATATCCACAATCTTTCCCACCCTCTTGTTTCGCGCAGAATTGAGCAGACGGTTCTTCAGACCATAAAACAAATAGAACTTTATATTACTTATACCTCCAAGCGAAGGGTTCTTGGAATAAAGATTAAAAAAAACATCTTGCATCGCATCCTCTATATCCTCTTTCTCATAGCCAAGACCATAGCCGTAAGACAGAAGGACATCAGCATATTGCAGGTAAAGCGAAGAAAATGCTATATGGAGAGTGTCGAAAGAACGCATGATACAAAAAATTATAAACTCGGCACAAAAGTATTCCAAAATATTCTAATCGGAAAGACATTTGCCATTTTTTCTTACATTTTTCACAAAAAACGTGATGATAAATATATTATTTAAGTGTCTTAGCTAAAAACAGCAACATTTTATAACTTAAAAACAAGGTAAAAAAAATGAGAAAGACTTTACTTTCATTAGGAGCCATCGCACTTTCGATGGTAAGTACAAACACCTTTGCCGACGAGAAGTCACTCGTTGACAAGACTGAGTATTCACTCTACACTTATGACTGGCAGACTCAGACTTACATCAAGCTTGACGAGCCGACAATTTATGACTACAACTATTATTTCTACAATGCCAAAGGTGAACGCGTCATGGAGCAGACAAGCTTCTGCCAATACCGATACACATACAACACAGAAGGCAAGGTGACTCAGCGTACACAATGGAACAACAACGGCACACAGGGATTCAAAGCCACCAATACAATCTCTTACGAATATGACGAGAACGGCAATCTGGTGAAAGAAACGGCAGTACAGCCTACATACACTCAGACAACAGTATATACAGACTATGAAAACGGTGTCTATAAGGTTAAACAGTCATTAGACGCAGAAGGAAACGTCACTTCCGAGACTCATTACAACCTGACATTCGATGATGCCAAGAACCTTACCGAAAAGGTTGTCCTATACAAGGATTACACAAGCGGCGAATACGCTCCAAGCGAGAAATACGTCTATTCTTACTCCAACAACAAGCTTGCCAAAGAAACATATTATTCCGCTTCGGGGGCAGAATGGAGCGAGGTAAATGCTTCTGAATACACTTACGACACAGACGGCGACTTGGCTGAAAAGAAGTATATGGCAGGAAGCGGCAACATGTATCAGGAGCGTATCACCAAATACACGTATGCAAAGATGAATGCAAGCTACACTCCGCAGAATGTGAAGGCCGAAGCTATCGGAAACAACCGCATCTATGTAAGTTGGGACGCAGTGGAAGGAGCTACTGCATATAAAGTAATGTATGACAACACGCTTGCCGATGCCACAACAACCGAGTTCATCACTCCGACCCTCTTCGACGGAGAACATAACGTCACTGTCATGGCAATAATCGGTGGAGAGCGCAAGAACATGTCAGACTTTGTTTCTACCACAGTCACAGACCCGGGACGTAAGCCTGTCGAGGACTTCCGGATAACAGGCGCCATCAAACAGGCAAACAACTGGGGCGGATACGATTACATCCTCGATTTCTCATGGACTAAGCCGGAGACAGAATCAATCATCAGCGGATATAAGATTTACATTGACAACGGTACAAACGGCGAGAACCCGACATGGCTTCCTACTGCATCAATAAACGATCCTGAAGTAACAAGCTACCAGACACAGTTCGGTCAGAACATATTCCAAGTTCAAGGAGGCGAAGAAGTGAACTGGGGCTATCTCGAAGAGGGTTACGAATGCAAGATATGGATTACAGCCATCTATGCAACAGGTGAATCGGAGAAATCGAACATCGTCACGATGAATGTCTATACCACAGATATCAAGTCTGTAGAAATCGACATGAACAGCCCGATGGAGATATTCTCAATTACAGGTACGAAGCTGAACAGCGACCTTAATTCACTTCCTTCCAAGACTGTGTATATCATAAAGCAAGGAAAGAACGTCAAGAAAATGGCAAAATAAGCATTCTCCAAACTTATAAATAACATTCCGGAACTGCATCGAAAAAAGTGTTTATTCACTTTTAAGATGCAGTTCCTTTTTATTCTCTATAATCATAACTGGATGAAGATTTTATATTTTCATGTGAGTACACTCAAAAAATCATAAAAATCCGTTACTTTCACAGTCTTGCAAGTTATCAAAACGCGTAAATTTACGACAAAAAGAAAGTAATCAGCATATTCCGCTATCTTTTTATCACTTCAAAATTTTAACATTCTATTTGCGAAAAATCGCGATTTTTCGGGCTTTTTTCGAGCGAGAGGAAGTTTCGTTGAAAAATGCGCTTATTTTTGAAATTTCTGAAAGCAACTTTCAAATGTGAAATAGTGTTTCGTTTTGGAACGGTTCTTTCACATTTATTTATTCCCGGCGAAGAG
>X363_Desmarests_Spiny_Pocket_Mouse__coassemble_834_pt1 | contig 14595 bp, 12 predicted proteins | sample X363_Desmarests_Spiny_Pocket_Mouse__metabat2_low_PE_006 | metagenome-assembled genome bin X363_Desmarests_Spiny_Pocket_Mouse
GATTTTAACATTTGACAAAATCAGAAAGATAGTATTTACGCACAAATTAGTAAAATATGATTCCATTCATCTGAACATGCTGTCATTTTGTCAAAATCAAACATATCTCTAAAAAATGAATTCAAAAAATTTTTTATGGAGCTTAAAAAGCTAATAAAAAAACATTTGTCATAGCCGTGTGAAATATATTCGATAACGGCGGAGAAATCCACGAATACACTTTGCAAACGCAATAAAAACAGATAGTCAAAATCATTTATTCTATATGCAGCAAACATATCTCAATTATTTTATCTATCTTTATCATGACAATCAGTTTTTTCATAAGAATAAGCCAAAAACAACCCAATCACCACACTACATGAGACTTTTTTTACTGGGATACATATTATTCTTTTTCACCCCTATAGGCTATGCACAACAAAGTGAATATGAACTTCTCAAGCAGAAGCTCAATGAAAACTCCTTACCTCTAATTAATATAGTAGTTGCCGATACAGCCGACATAAACAAAAACACTTATACGGACGGAGAGATTGAAATATCGGACTACAGGAAACGGACAGACGGAGCAACAGAAACACTCCGCTACCGTTGCCAATACAAATACAGAGGTGCTTCATCCAGCATATATGCAAAGAAGTCATTTGCCATCAAGCTGAAAGACAAAGCAAACAATAATCTTGACGCAAACATCCTCGGAATGAGAGCCGACGACAACTGGATACTCGATGCAATGGCCATTGACCGAATCAGAATGAGAAACCGTATCTGCTTCGATTGCTGGAACGCAATAAATTCAACCCCATACACGACCAACTATGGCAATCGCAACGGAACGGAAGGAGTATTTGTAGAAGTGTTCGTCAATGGAGAATATCATGGACTTTACTGCATGACAGACAAAATAAACCGCAAACTGCTCGGACTAAAGAAAGCGGCAACAGACGAGGAAGGAACAGTCAGCGTGCGTGGAATACTTTATAAAGGTATAAACTGGGGAAACGGAAGCAACCTTCTAAGCTATGACAACGCAGACATGTCCGGAGAGACATGGAACGCATGGGAACTGCAATATCCGGACGATTATCCGTCAATCGCAACATGGCAGCCATTGACACATCTTATAGACTTCTGCTCATACAAGACCCCCTTGTCTTATTTTCGCCAAGAATACAGGAATTGGTTTTACACAGACAATCTTTTAGACTATATCATTTTCACGCTGGCATTAAATGTGGGTGACAACTTATATAAAAATACATTTCTGTCAGTTGTCGATATCACACAAGCACACCGTTATCTGCTCACCCCATGGGATATGGACATGTCTTTGGGAGGATATTACAATGGAGAATATTACGATGTGCTGCCAGACATTGACAGATACAATTATGCCGCACCGTTCAGCAGACTTTACATACAGGACATAGATTGCTTTCGAGAGCAGATGAGCAAGCATTGGGAGCAACTATCCATGAATCAGCTTTCTGTCAACGAGATAGAAAAACGGCTGGACAGGTATGCACAAATGTTCCAAATGTCCGGTGCATGGGAGCGAGAATACAAACGTTGGAATGGCAATCCGGTACCGTTGAAAGAGAATGTAACAGAAGAATTGGATTATGTCAAAGACTGGTATCGGCGCAACTACAATGCTTTATGCGTTCAATTCAACACCATAAACACCATAATCCCCATAAAAGAAGACCACAAAGTAAACACCATATACACGCTGGACGGACGCAGAATCGACACAGACATACGGAATCTCCCCAAAGGGATTTATATCATCAACGGAAAGAAAACCACCATTCTGAAAGGCAGATGAAAGACTGTTTATATCCTAAAGGACGAACAGCCTTATAGGCTATCAAAGATGTTTCAACTCTAATTACAATAAATACATTTAAACAGTTTCTTGTACTTTTTGTATCCATGCAACAAGCAAATATCAATTATTATCCGTAACTTTGCAGCGCAAAAGCAAAAAAGCTTTGGCAAACAGATAAATGTGGACAGATTTGGGCAGCTTGCAACCACAGAAAAAAATGCTAAAACGACAACTTCACGGAACAGCTGAATCCGGAACGATTCAAATGCCAAAAGGGTTGTCTGCATTTGTTACCCAATTTCTTCCCACACTGATTTTAATTATTAACTATTTACATTAAAATTCAAAATTAAGTATGGGTTATCTATTTACATCGGAATCAGTTAGTGAAGGTCATCCGGACAAGGTGGCTGACCAGATTAGTGATGCTGTGCTTGATGAACTGCTGGCTTACGACAGTGCATCAAAGGTGGCATGTGAAACGCTTGTGACTACAGGACAAGTTGTCGTAGCCGGCGAAGTAAAGTCAAAAGCATACGTTGACTTGCAGGATGTGGTGAGACGTACAATCACAAGAATAGGCTACACCAATGCCGAGCTGAAGTTTGAGGCGGAAAGCTGCGGTGTACTGTCTGCCATACACGAACAGAGTGCAGACATAAACCGGGGTGTCGAACGAGAGAACCCGATGGATCAGGGCGCCGGCGACCAAGGAATGATGTTCGGTTATGCCACAAACGAAACAGAAAACTACATGCCTCTATCGCTTGACCTGAGCCATAAGATTCTGTGCACCTTGGCAGACATACGCAAAGAAGGAAAAGTCATGACTTATCTGCGCCCTGACGCAAAAAGTCAGGTCACAATAGAATATGGAGACGACGGATGTCCTGTCCGCATAGACACAATCGTGGTTTCGACTCAGCACGATGAGTTCGTCAAGCCTTCCGCTACGCTCAACCAACAGAAGGCGGACGAACAGATGCTTGGACAAATCAAGCAAGATGTCATCAACATACTGATGCCGAGAGTCATCAAAGAGATAAAGAACGAAGCCGTGAAGAAGCTTTTCAACTCCGGCATTAAATATCACGTAAACCCTACGGGCAAGTTCGTCATAGGAGGACCGCATGGCGACACAGGACTGACCGGACGCAAAATCATCGTCGATACATACGGAGGCAAAGGCGCACACGGAGGCGGCGCTTTCTCCGGGAAAGACCCGAGCAAGGTTGACAGATCGGCTGCATACGCAGCGCGCCATATCGCCAAGAACATGGTGGCGGCAGGTGTGGCAGACGAAATGCTTGTACAGGTAAGCTATGCCATCGGTGTGGCACGTCCTATCAACATCTATGTCAACACCTACGGACGTTCCAACGTGAAAATGTCGGACGGAGAAATCGCCAAGAAGATTGAAGAACTGTTCGACATGCGCCCTAAGGCGATAGAGGAACGTCTGAAGCTGCGCAACCCTATATACGAAGAGACTGCCGCCTACGGTCACATGGGACGCAAACCGGAGACAGTCACCAAGCGTTTCACCAACAGATATGAAGGCTACAAGGAAATGGAAGTGGAGCTTTTCACTTGGGAAAAGCTCGATTACGTGGAAAAGATAAAGAAAGCCTTCAACATTTAAGTCATTGAAAGTGTGATTCTTCAGTTATTGGCAGAAATGCTTCCGGCATGAATGCAGAACTGAAGAATCACATTTTTCGACAGACAAAACGGTCACAATGAAAACAATCTGTGTTTACTGTGCATCAAGCACAGAAATAGACAAAGTATATTTCGATGCAGCCGCAAGACTCGGGCAACTCATTGGCGAGAAGAACATAAGACTTGTCAACGGTGCAGGAGCCACGGGACTTATGCGTGTATGCACAGATGCCGCCATGAAAGCAGGAGGAAGGACAACAGGGGTGATTCCGCAGTTCATGGTGGAAAGAGGCTGGCAGTATGACGACATGTCGGAACTCATCATCACCAAAGATATGCATGAGCGCAAACAGACAATGGCAAACCTGTCGGATGCCAGTATTGCCCTGCCCGGTGGTTGCGGAACACTGGAAGAACTTTTGGAAATCATCACGTGGAAACAAATAGGACTGTATTCTAACCCCATAATCATCCTGAACACGGCGGGATACTACGACCAGCTTATCGGAATGCTTGAGACCGCTGTCGATAAAAAGTTCATGAAACAAGAGCATCTGAATTTATGGAATGTCGCAGACACTCCGGACAAAGCCATAGAGATTGCACTGGAGGCATGGGACAGACGTTCCTGCATACAGTACTGAAAGAAAGTCAAAAGAACTGTCACGAAGAATTTGAGAAATATCAATGAAACCACAAGACACGACAGAATATATTTCACCAGCCCTGCACCATACGGAGAGTCCATCAATGTCTCAAACGGAGACACAAGACTCCACCTACATACAACAGGAAGACAGCGTATGCCCTCTTATCGGGCAGAAGACCTCCACACACACAGAATATATACCCACAAACTACGATTCGATAATGCAACATAGAGAATTGAGCAATATCGACACATCGAACATATATATATCGGGGAGGGAAATGCCAGACAGGGATGTGGCAAATATTCCGCAGAGATATTCATTCGGAAATGACAACTATATAGCCGCCTCCATGCTTGTGATGTTTGCACTAATTGCGGTCATCATTTACAGTAGCGGAACATTTCTGGCATACCGCATCAAGGACTTATTCACCAACAAGCGCAAATACACGGACGAGAACATAAGAGCCAGCACAAGCGAAGCGCGCAACACACTCATACTCTCAAGTATCAGCAGCCTGTCTGTATGCCTTATCCTGTTCAGCAAAACTTTCTGCCAAGAATGGCAAGACATAGACCAGACCTCTGTATATACAATATTGTCAATCGGCTTTCTTGTCCTCATGGCATTCATCTTCATAAAGGCATTGGTTTACATTTTCGTCAACTGGATATTCTTTCACAGCGCACAAGGGCACAAATGGATATCGTCTTATTTTCTCATTACATCAGTATCGGCATTCATTCTGTTTCCCCTCGCCTTGATTGAAATCTATTCGGAATACAAACTTCCACAAACAGGATTCAGCCTTCTTTTAGTGTTCATTCTGTATGAACTATTGCTGTTTTACAAGCTATGCGCCAACTTTAGAACAAAAAAACATGGCATTCCGTTGATTTTTTTGTACTTTTGCAGCGTCGAAATAATGCCCACGTTTGTCCTTTGGCATATTTTTAACGGGGTTAACGAAAGTTTTATCGTAAAAATTTAGAACATTAATGGCAACAAAGATCTTAGTGTCTCAACCTAAACCGCAGACGGAGAAGTCACCTTACTTCGACATCGCTGAGAAATATGGTGTAGAGATGGTGTTCAGACCATTCATCAAAGTAGAGCCGATGTCGGCAAAGGATTTCCGCCAGCAAAAAGTATCTATACCTGAACATACAGCAATTGTATTCACTTCACGCCATGCTATAGACCACTTTTTCACACTCTGCAAAGATTTGCGAGTGAATATAGACGAAACCATGAAATATTTCTGTGTCTCGGAACAAGTAGCTCTGTATATACAGAAATATGTGCAGTACCGCAAACGCAAGAATTTCCATCCGGAATCAGGAAAATTGGTTGACTTGATACCTATTATGCAGAAGCATAAGACAGAGAAGTATTTCGTGCCGCTGTCTTCTGTACATAATGACGACCTGAAGAACATGCTCGATGCAGCCAAACTGCAACATAGCGAAGCCGTAATGTACTATACCGTGAGCAACGACTTCGGACCGGACGAGCCTTTCGACTATAACATGATTGTATTCTTCAGTCCGGAAGGAATCTATTCTCTCATGAAAAACTTCCCGGACTTCAAACAGGGAGATATAGCCATTGCATGTCTTGGAAGCAAAACCATCAAAGCGGCAGAAGACGCCGGACTGAGAATAGACATGCAGCCAACTCCGGAACTGCGTTCCGTACCGGCAATGATAGAAGACTATATAAAGAAGCATCAGAAAGACTGATACACTGACAATAAATAATGGCTGCGCAATATATGTTCAATGGAACAGAAAGGATGCGCAGCCATTATTATATGTACGGACTCTGTTTGTTTTTGAGCAGCAAAAAAAGGAATTAAAGATTACAAGTGATGGAAACTGTTCCTAAAACATTCTGCAAGGCAGAACGACTGAATAAGAAATTGATTATCGACAAGCTATTTGCCGGTGGGAATGCCTCAATGTCCGCATTTCCGCTACGTGCACTGTATATGCCCATACCCAAAGGCGAAGTACCGGTATCGATATTTATAAGCGTTCCTAAGCGCAGACTGCACAATGCCACAGACAGGAACAGAATGAAACGGCAGATACGTGAGGCATACCGCTGTTCCAAATACAAATTATGGAAGATTATGGAAGAAAAGGAGAGCAGTATGGCTATCGCATTCATCTGTATAGCAGACAAGCCGTGTACTACAGACAACATCAGAAGAAGTGTATATAAAATTCTGAGAAGGATCGAAGAAAAGACAAAATAGGAAAAAGATATTATCATGAAAGCATTTTTCCGGACAATCAGCAAGGTATTGTCTTTTCTGCTACTGATTCCCATTTATTTCTATCGGACTTGCATATCACCTTTCACCCCACCGTCTTGCAGGTTCACTCCGACATGTTCACAATATGCAATAGAGGCAATAAAAAAACACGGGCCTTTTCGTGGCATGTACTTGGCTGTACGCAGAATCTTACGTTGCCACCCGTGGGGAGGGCACGGCTATGACCCTGTACCGTAAGAACAATATCTATCTTTCGCCTACCCTCATTTGCCCAGAGAATAAAAGAATTTTTTTTGAATCTGTTTGTCACAGTTCCATACATATAGAACAGTCAATGGAAGTGTATTCACAGAATGGTCAGAAGAAGCCCCATAACAAAATTTTTCATATCACTTTTTTGAGGCATGTTCGATTCTGACAAAATAACAACAATTTTAACTGTTTAATTTCTTATTTGTCAATTTTGTGCCTGAATACTATCTTTTTGATTTTATCAAATGTTAAAATTCCAAGCCCTCTGGCACGCGTCAAAATGAAGCGCACCGGACTTTTCTCGAAGAATGGGGATTCTACGCGCATTTCCCGAAGGCTCCGTGAAATGTGAAATAGTGTTTAACTTTGAGGCAGTTCTTTTACATTTATTTATCTCCGGCGAAGAGTCCTTTGGAAAAAGCTACTAAGTTCTCAAATTTTCAGCGCACTGTTTTTTTCTTCGCAGCGCACTGCAATTTTATTTTCAGCGCGCTACAATTTTCTGCACTGTGCGCTGAAAATTTGACGACAGCGCGCTGTGAAGAAAGAAAAAGTGGGAAGCCGAGAAAAGAGCAGTTTACATCGGTTGAAATGTTAAGAAATATATAATTTGCCGCATTGAAAGTATGTCTAAACAGGAACTTAAAAGAGAGAGGTTTTTGGTGGCATTTGAGGGGGAAAATACCAAATTGAATCGCAAAATACTAATAATCAACAGATTATCAGAATACTCAGAATTATTGAAAAATTGCGTCCAGCGCATTTTTCTGAGTATTTTGATAAAATTTATACCGCACTGATTATCAAGATATTATCTTCGATCAAAAATTTTCATCTCTTCACCATCGGCGAAAAATCGCTCCAAATGTTAAATCTTCATTTCGGGTGAAAATATCATTTTGTCAAAAATAAGAAATTGATTTTTGTCATGTTTTTACAGATTTAGTGGGTGCATTCACAGACTCCTCCATTGGAAACATCTCCAAAAGAATCTATGAATACACCCACTAATGCTAAAGACAAAATTGTCGAATGCCTTCCGAAAAGAAATAAAATTAAAACAATGTATAAAAACTTCGCTTTAATTCTCAAATTCAATCTTCCTTGTACCGTCTTCCAGTTCTTCTATAAAGACTTTCACTACATCATCCGGCAATAGTTCTTCTATAAGCTCAGGCCATTCCATAAAGCACAAATTTCCGCTATAGACATAATCCTCATAACCAATATCAAGGACTTCCGCCAAAGCCGCAGCATGATCAGCTTTCTGGAAGCGATAGAAATCGAAATGATACACAGGCCCTCCGTTCCCATCAAGATACTCGTTGACTATGGCGAAAGTAGGGGAATTTATCACATCGGTGACTCCCAACTGTTCGCATACAGCTTTAATAAAAGTCGTCTTGCCGGCACCCATCTTACCGTAAAAGGCAAAAACTCGGTTATCTCCCATTGCCTGCACAAACTTTGCAGCAGCACCGGCTATCTCATCTATGGAATCTATTTTTATTATCATAATATATAATTTTATTATAAATCAACTACGCTTGGCACGCTTGCTCTGCATTGTTACCACAGGGATAAGCATCTCTTCCATTGAAATGCCCCCATGCTGGAATGTATTCTTATAGTATCCGACATAATAATTATAATTATTAGGATACGCAAAAAAAGAATCATTCATAGCAAACACATACGATGTACTCAGATTAGGCGAAGGCAAAAGGGCTTTTTTAGGCTCCTTGAGTTCAAAAACCTCTTTTGTATTATAGTTCAGATTCTTGCCCAGTTTATAACGCAGATTTGTATTCGTGTTCTTATCTCCAATTATCTTGACCGGTGTATTCACTCGTATGCTCCCATGGTCTGTGGTCACAACAATCTTGACATCGGAATGTGCAAGAACATTAAAAAGTTCACCGACAGGAGAATGACGGAACCACGACAAGGTAATGCTACGATAAGCGTTTTCATCAGACGAGAGTTCACGAACCATAAGCGATTCGGTTCTCGCATGTGAGAGCATATCTATAAAGTTAATGACAATGACATTCAAGTCTTTGTTTGTCATGTTCTTGAACTGAGAGACAAATTTGTCGGAATCAGCAGAATTATTAAGTTTAGAATACGAGAATGTATTCTTACGTCGATAACGCTCAAACTGTGTCTTGACAAGAGACATCTCATTCAAGTTCTTTCCTTCATCCTCGTCCTCATCAACCCACAAATCGGGAAACATGGAGGCTATCTGCGACGGCATCAAGCCTGCAAATATTGCATTGCGTGCATATTGTGTAGAGGTAGGAAGAATGCTGAGATACAGTTCTTCATCAAAGATAAAGTTCTCGGATAAGTCTTGACTGATAACTCTCCACTGGTCATAACGCAGATTATCAAAGACAATAAGGCACACTTTCTCTCCATTATCCAGAAGAGGGAAAATTTTACGTTTGAATATGTCCGGACTCATTAATGGACGGCTGTCAGGATTGGCAATCCAATTCATATAGTTCTTCCGAATGAATTTGGAAAATTCGGTATTTGCCTCCATCTTCTGCATACGCAACATATCAGTCATCTCGCTATTGGTTTCAGACAATTCCAGTTCCCAAAAGACAAGACGCTTATATACTTCAATCCACTCTTCAAGGCTATATGAATCGTTTATCTGCATACCTATCTTCATAAAATTCTGCTGATAGCTCGTATTGGTAACTTCTGTGGCTATCGCTTTCTTATGAAGATGTTTCTTCAGCGTAAGGAGAATCTGATTCGGATTGACCGGCTTAATCAAATAATCGGCAATCTTAGAGCCTATCGCCTGATCCATAATATCTTCTTCTTCACTTTTTGTGACCATGACGACAGGAATCGCACTGTTGATTTCTTTTATCTGGAACAGCGTTTCCAAGCCACTCAAACCCGGCATATTCTCATCCAGAAGAATAATGTCGAATGAACGTTCACGACATAAGTCTATCGCGTCTCGCCCATTAGTGGCAGTAACAACTTCATACCCTTTCTTTTCAAGAAAGATAATATAGGCTTTCAGAAGTTCAACTTCATCGTCAACCCATAATAATATACCATTGTCCATTGTATTCTCCTAATTAGTTTAGAATATGTAATTATCATCTTCATACTCATCTTCTTCCTCGTCATATTCATCATCTTCTTTTGGTTGAGGAAGTTCTGTCGGTTCATCAAGCGTACTGTCATCAATATTCAAATGTCCGAACTCACCAAAATGTTCATCATAAAAGTCAAAGTAATCAGCAAAACTCTTTCCTCTCATCAAAAGCTTGAGGTTAGACTCAGAAATAACAAATGACTTGAGTCCTTCCAGTTTATATACCATTTCTTCATTGTTATACAAACGATGAAGATATATAAATGCCTCGTCATAATTGAGGAATGTACGTACTTGCAGCATATCAATTCCATCGCCTCTTTCAATAGATATGTCGAAATTGCGCACGGTAAAGTTTGTAAAATTATAACGCGCCATTTCGTACAACAATTGATTCTCATCTACACTATCACGCTCGTATGCCACTACAAACACAAAGTCACAATTTTTCTCATCTGTAAAAGCAGAATCAGCAGCCAATGAATCCTCCTCTGCGCCCAGTCCTCTCCTGCGCTCCCATATAGAACCCATCTCAAATTTACCACTTGCAAGAAGTCGTCCTTCCTTTAGCCCCTTTACATACAGACCTGCAAGTTCGCTCACAGTGCTCGTTGGATAGTTCTCCACAATTGATTTCATAGAAGTCATAAACTGGTCGCGCTCTCCCGTTTCCAGATAACTCATCGCACGAAGGAACATAAATCGTGCTCTGTTAGCGCCTTCCGGATATTCTTTTTCTGCATAAGCATCATTCGATATGACTTTATCAAAATCATTTGCAAGAAACGCGTTATATGTATCAGCATAAAGTGAGTCCTCTACTTGTTTGCCATATCTCGCCTTAAACGCAAAGTTAGCATCCGACACATTTTTTGCGTATTCGTGTTCCGGAAATTCAGAGATAAGCTTATTACGATAAACTTCCGCTTCGTCATTACGTCCAATACGCGAATACAACTGAAACATATTATAGTAAGTCTCAGCCATCTGTTCAAAATCAGGAAAATCAGAACATATACGCATAAAGGTTTTATCGGCAAGAGGGAAATTCTCCATCCTGTCTTTATATATAACTCCAGCATTGAAAAGAGCATTGACAAGCGTTGCATTCGAAGCTTGCATCTGTTCTTCTGTCAACGGTATGTCTTTGAGATAGTATTCCGGACGATGAGGATCATTGGCATATTCCTCATTCTCTTTTTTCGCATCATTCGCTATTTCCTCTCCATTTGAAGCGGCATTTGCGATTGAATCATTATCCAGATCAATAGAATCAGACACAACTGTGCTCTCGTTAAAATCATCCAGCACAGTCTTATTTGCTCTTCGCCAATTGTCAGCCAGTTCACGCTTTCCCCATTTCTTCTGGAACTCCTGTTTTCCGGCAGCGACAGCCGTCGGATTGTAAAAATACCACAATCCGCCACTATTCCTATTACCTGTATTATTCTGGTTTGTTCGGTTTGCAGTAGTCGTATTCTGTTGCGTCCTATTATTCCTTGTGGTTTGTTCCGCCTCTGCATCTGAGGCTTTCCTTTCTTCCTCCTTTTCTTTTTTCTTGACGTATTCTATAATATTTTTTATTACATTCATACGTTCTACAGAATCCATCTTTGCAAGAGTCTGAAGGCTATCCTGCAACTCGATATCTGCAGCAAAAGGTTGAAGTTCATCCAATATTTTTGAACGCTCATCTATTTCCTTGTAATCTTCACGTTCCTTATCAAGTAAGCCTAATACTTCGGAATAACATTTATGCGCTTTCACAAAATCTTCCGTTTCCCAATAAAGTCGTCCCAAATGTAATAGAACAACTCCTTTTTCTATACCGTTTCTCGTACTCTTCTCTACACCCTCAGTATAGGCATAAATAGCATGCAATGTGTCTTGGTTGGCAAGATAAATATTACCGACTGCATAAAAGACCTGATCTAAGAAATCCTTATTCTTAGGATTTTTTGACATCGCCAACAATTTACGGATCATCTGCTTACTCTTTCCGGCAGAGACAACTTCCGTCTGTTGTATGCGTGCGTTAAATTCAAGTTCGTAAGGCGGATTCTTGGCTGCGACTTTTTTATAAGCTTTAAAAGCGAGCTGGTCTTGTCCTGTTTTATGGTATAACTGTCCAAGCAGGAAATAGAGTCGGGCTTTTTGTAAAGCACGTTTTTCTTTTTTTATAGCTTTAAGTAAATTAGGTATCGCATCAGAATATTGCTGCTGACGAAGTTGACAATTGGCAATGACCTCTGATTTCAATGCATCATACTTGTGAGGAAAACTATCACGTACAGCTCTGGATATAACATCTTCCGCATCATAAAACCAATCCAATTCGGAATAACACTTGGCTTCAAGCAAACGGGCCTTTGCTATAATATCTGGCTTTGAGAAATATAATCGCTGAATATAAGAAAAGGTAGAAGCAGCTTCCATGTATTCTCCTTTACGGAATTGCGCCTCTCCCATTAAAAACCAAGCCTTATAAAGAAAAGGATTATACTCTTTCTGGCTCAACCATATCTTATCCTTTGCCTTTTTAGGTTTATTGCTGTTCCATTCTGGACGAGTAGTAATAGAATGTTGTTTGATTGTCTTCTGGCATTTTTCTATTGAACGTGCAAAATCAGAGTTTCCCAACGATACTGTTACTTTGTTGGAGGTTACATACAAAGGAATAATCTCTGTATAATTATCTTTATTCCCTTTTTCTTGCGCATCAACCCCATCTATATAAGCCAAATGCCCATTATAATAGGTATTATAACGAGCTTTAAAAGCCTGCACAGCACGTGTCATACTTGTATTTTTTTTTGTAGAACACGAAGTAAGAAATATGCCAGCATACAAAATAAGAAAAAAACTGAATAGCTTCTTCATTGTCTCTATAGACTTTGAGTCTTTATATTATATAACGCAAAGTATATGCTTTTAGTATAATTCAAATATGAATAAGACTATTCTCCTCTTTTATGACCGTCGCTACGTCTTTCTGCAACAATCATAAAAACTTCATCTTTTAGTTCATCCGGTAATTCTACAGAACGTAATTGTAAACTCCTTACCCAACCTGCCACTTCTGTATTCTTCATGGTATATAATATATCACGAAATTCCTCCACTTCTTCGTCTGTATATTCTTCTGGAAGATGTCCCCTAAAACGATCAAGTTCTTCATCGTTATAATATTCTATTTCACGGCTAACCGCAGCCAGCAGACTTTCTTTCTCACAAGTTTCGTGCTGTCCACAGCACTCCATATCATTTACCTGCTGAATAGACGGCAATTCAGTAAGTTCCCCCTTTTCAATTTTTTTTTGCAATCTTCTATTCCTGACAAAACCAGCTATCATTGCAAAAAAGCCAAGAACACACAGTCCAACAAACAAATACCACATATTTTACTTATTTAGATGTCTCAATCTGAAAACCAACAGCCTTCAAATTTTCCCAATATTTAGGATAGGATTTTGAAACCACTTCTGGATTATTGATTCTTATCTCTCCGAACTTTAAAGCACAAGGTGCAAAGGCCATAGCCATACGATGATCTTCATACGTATCTATAGCAGGAGATGGGCTTACAGGTACTTTTTCGCCATCCCAATACAGAACACTATCATTCTCCTCTTTTACAACATAACCCAGTTTCAAGAGTTCATTGCGCAAAGCTGTAATACGATCAGTCTCTTTTATTTTCAGACTCTGCAATCCTGTAAAGCGAAAAGGAATATCCATCATACAACAGCAGACAACAAATGTCTGTGCTAAATCAGGCTGATTCAAGAAATCATAGTTCATGTATTTACAAGGCTCTCCTTTTTTTCTCAAGATAACCCTTGGAATGTTATCAGAATGCTCAAAAATAGTCTGCACACCTAAATGTTCAAATATATCAGCCACTTTAGCATCTCCTTGATAACTATTTTGGAATAGTCCAACCAAAACAATCTCAGAATCTTCTGAAAGAGCAGCCATCTCATACCAATAAGAGCTTGCACTCCAATCGCTTTCCACAAAATAAGTTCGGGAAGAATATGGTATCGGTTCTACTATTATTTGAGATTCTCCACACCAATAACACTTCGCTCCAAAATCAGTCATTAATTGTAATGTCAAATCTATATATGGTCGGGAAATAACAGCATCTGTAAGTGTTAAAGACAATCCCTTTTCCATAGTAGGAGCTATCATCAACAGTGCAGAAATATATTGTGAACTAACATTTCCCGGTAAAGAGATACTGCCTCCTTCCATTCTGCTGTTTCCAACAATCCGTAAAGGAGGAAAACCATCCTTTTCCATATAATCAACTGTAGCCCCGAGTTTTCGCAAAGCATCAACCAAAATAGATATAGGTCGGTTTTTCATTCTTTCCGTCCCTGTAATAACCTTTATACCATCTGTCACAGCTAACAAAGCGGAAGAAAATCTCATAGCAGTCCCCGCCGCCCCAATATTAATAATATCAGACGGATGTCCAAGCCAATTCAACATTACACGAGTGTCATCACAATCTGCCAAATTATTCAGTTCAGATTTCTTGATACCTTTAGTAAGAGCATTCATTACAAGCACTCTATTGCTGATGCTCTTAGAAGAAGGTAAACAGACATGTCCGCATACATTCTGCGGTGCGTTTATAGTCATCTGCATGGCCGGATACATATTACAGGTTAATATAGGGGACAGGAGGAAGAAGAAGCAGGGGGCATATTCCCAATCCCCCTCCCCCTGAAAAAGCAATCCCCCTCCGTCCCTTGTGTCTGGGGCGGAGGGGGGA
>X363_Desmarests_Spiny_Pocket_Mouse__coassemble_838_pt1 | contig 14511 bp, 10 predicted proteins | sample X363_Desmarests_Spiny_Pocket_Mouse__metabat2_low_PE_006 | metagenome-assembled genome bin X363_Desmarests_Spiny_Pocket_Mouse
ACCCTGGACCCATTGATTAAGAGTCAATTGCTCTACCAACTGAGCTAAGGACGCAGATATTTTTCAAAACAAGTGCAAAGGTAATGCTTTTTTGTTTTTCAGCAAAACATGTGGCAGGTTTATTTATCAGATGTAAAATTATATAGCATAAAATAATGGGAGGAAACTTGCAGATAAAAGATTTAAAAGCTGTAAATTTGCAAATAAAGTGGAGATATATTTATCGCTTGGAACAGTTCTGTTCATTGTGATAAACAGCAAATAGTAATTATAAAAAATATATAATAGTAGAATTATGAAGAAAATCATGCTTTTGGGTTCAGGCGAACTCGGAAAGGAATTTGTAATCGCCTGTAAGAGAAAAGGACAATATGTGGTAGCATGCGATTCATATTCCGGTGCTCCTGCCATGCAAGTGGCAGATGAGTGTGAGGTGTTTTCCATGCTTGATGGAGAAGCACTCATGTCTGCTGTCAACAAACATAAACCGGACATTATCGTTCCGGAAATTGAGGCTATACGTACAGAGAAACTTTATGATTGCGAGGCTATGGGCATCAAGGTGGTACCAAGTGCACGTGCCGTAAACTTCACAATGAACCGTAAAGCTATACGTGAACTTGCACACACGGAACTCGGACTCAAAACAGCTAATTATAAGTATGCCAAGACTTTCGAAGAATTTTGTGCGGCAGCAGAAGAAATAGGTTATCCGTTTATTGTCAAACCGCTGATGAGCAGTTCGGGACATGGACAGAGCAAGGTGGATGCTCCTTCGGAACTGGAATCTGCATGGAAATGTGCAGCAGAAGGTGCAAGAGGAGATATAAAAGAAGTAATTGTGGAACAGTTTATCAAGTTCGACAGTGAAATCACTCTTCTGACTGTGACACAGGAGAACGGACGGACTTTGTTCTGTCAGCCTATAGGTCATGTGCAGAAAGGCGGAGATTATCGTGAAAGTTTTCAACCGGCACCGGTGGCTCCGGATATGCTTGCAGAAGCACAAAGAATGGCAGCCAAGGTAACGGAAGCATTGTCTGGTGCAGGTATCTGGGGTGTGGAATTCTTCCTGAGCAATACGGACGGAGTTTATTTCTCAGAACTCTCACCACGCCCTCATGATACGGGAATGGTCACTCTTGCCGGAACACAGAATCTTTCTGAATTTGAGCTTCATTGTCGCGCCGTACTCGGTTTGCCAATTCCAGAAATAACTCAAGAGAAGATTGGTGCAAGTGCAGTGATTCTGTCTGGAATAGAAACTGAATCGCCGGATTATGTCGGGACGGAAGAGGTTTGTGCAGCCACAAACACTTATCTGCGCATATTCGGAAAGCCGGTGGCACATATAGGAAGAAGAATGGGAGTAGTTGTAAGTTATGACAAGCTTGGACAGTCACTGGATGAATTGCGTGATAAATGTAAATCATTGGCAGCAAAAGTAGAAGTTGTAGATGCCAAAAAGCAATAAATCAGGACTTTCTATTAAATAAGGAAAGAGGATGTACCGAAAATGAAGTTATTTGGTACATCCTCTTTTTATCTGCACCTATATTATAATAGGTGTAATGGCAAAGTTATCATTCGTGATGATACGGTTCACCATTTATGATGGTCATGGCTCTATAAATCTGTTCGACAAAAATAAGACGTATCATCTGATGCGAGAATGTCATTAATGATAACGAAAGTTTCTCATGGGCAAGACTATAAATCTCTGGAGAAAACCCGTATGGACCTCCGATAATGAAAACCAGCCGTTTATTGACAGTATTCATTTTATTGCTCATCCATTCAGCAAACTTGACAGAACGCAGTTCTTTCCCATGCTCATCAAGCAACACAACTACATCGCCTTGTTGAATCTGCTTCATGATGAGTTCGCCCTCATTACGTTTTTGCTGTTCGACAGACATGCTTTTGGTATTCTTGAGTTCCGGAATGACAACGACTTCAAAGTTTATATAGTGCTTTAAGCGTTGTACATACTCTTCCACCAATTCTATGATATGCTTGTTTGTGGTTTTTCCGACCATTATGAGCGTTGTCTTCATTGAAAGTTCTCCTTTTTATCTTGTTACATTCTTGACTCCTTTTACGGTTGAGATTTTCTTTATCAGTTGAGCCAACTGCTGCTTTTCTTCTATCATGATGGTCAGCGTGCCGGAAAACAATCCGTCTTCCGATGATCGTATGTCAACAGATCTTAACATGATATTTTTCTCTTTCGCTATAATAGAAGTAATGTTATTTACTATGCCAATATCATCATGTCCGACAATACGCAGAGTGATAGGGTAGAGGCTGTTGCCTTTGCCTGCCCAACGAGCAGGAATTATGCGGTAGCTCATATTGTCGCGCAAACGCTGTGCATTCGGACAGTCGCAACGGTGAATCTTTATTCCTCTGTTGATTGTCACAAATCCGAAAACTTCATCGCCATATATCGGATTACAGCATTTCGCAAGTGAATACTCCACACCTTTTATGTTCTGGTCAATGACAAGAACGTCGTCATTGGCTTTCGGTGTGTTTGTGGTAACATAGCTGTTCTTATATGTCTCGGCACTCTGCGTTGGAGCAGTCTCCGCTTCTCCTCTTTCTCGCTTTATGGCTTCAAGATAACGGTCTATCACAGAATTGACATCAAGCACATCCTCCGAAATTGCTTTATAAAATTCGTTTGTGTGTTTGTATCCCATTCTTGTGATGAGACGCATCATTACCGCCTCGTCATATTCGATTTTCCTGTTCTTGAATTTGCGTTCAATGGTTTCTTTTGCAAAATCGGCAGTCTTCATTTCCTGCTCATTCAGCGACTGTTTGATTTTGCTTTTCGCCTTTGTGGTTATGGCAAAGTTCAGCCAATCGCGCTTCGGCAACTGATTTTGTGATGTCAGGATTTCAACCTGATCTCCGCTTGACAGTATTGTCCGCATCGGTACATTCTTCCCATTAACCTTGCCGCCTGTACATTTGCAACCGACATTGGAATGTATCTGGAATGCAAAATCGAGGACTGTAGCTCCCTTCGGAAGCTTGAACAAATCGCCTTTGGGAGTGAAGACAAACACTTCATCGCTATATAGGTCAACCTTAAACTGGTTGACGAGTTGTTCGTCTGAAGTAGAATGAGCCTCAAGAGCAAGACGTATGTCTTTAAGCCAGTCTTCAAGTTTGGAACCGCTTGCTTTTACTCCCTTATATCTCCAATGGGCAGCGAGACCTCTTTCTGCGATTTCGTCCATACGTTCTGTACGTATCTGAACCTCAACCCATTTGCCTTCTGGTCCCATCACTGTGATGTGCAGGCTTTCGTACCCATTGCTTTTAGGAACACTCAACCAGTCTCTCAGACGTTTTGGGTTGGGACGATACATATCTGTCACAATGGAGAATACTTGCCAGCAGTCTTGTTTCTCTTTCTCAATTTTAGAATCAAGAATCACACGGATGGCAAAAAGATCATATATGCCTTCAAACTGGCATTTCTGCTTTTTCATTTTTTGCCAGATGGAATGAATGCTTTTGGTACGTCCTTTCATGTGAAACTTGAGTCCTGCTTCGCTAAGTTTCTTTTCTATAGGGGCAATAAAATTCTTGATGTACTCGTCGCGTGATTTCTTTGTTGCATTGAGCTTCTCCTTTATCATATAATAGACGTCACTTTCAAGATATTTAAGTGACAGGTCTTCAAGCTCTGATTTAATCAGGTATAGGCCGAGTTTATGGGCAAGAGGTGCATAGAGATGACTTGCTTCCATAGCAACTCTTCTGCGTTCCTCTTCTGTCCCTTTGTCCTTTATCTGCCTCATGAGGTTCACACGGTCTGCAATAATAATGAATATGACTCGCATGTCTTCGGCAAAAGAGAGGAGAAGGTCGCGGAAATTCTCTGTTTCTATGGAAGGATTCTTCGCATACAGCTCATTAACCTTTATCAGTCCTCGTATAATATTGGCTACATCATCTCCAAACTCTTTTTGAATGGAATCAAGACCTATACAGTTTAGTGCGACACAGTCGTGGAGTAATATGCTGATGATAGAAGCGCGGTTAAGCCCGATTTCTTCAACAACAATAGTAGCTGTCTGTAAGTCGAACAATATCGGATTGAACCCAAAAGAATCACGTTGTATTGAGCCTGCACGTACAGCCTCGTACAAAATATCCTTGATTTTTTTGAAGTCTTCATTACTTACAATATCTCCGGAAAGAGTCTGCAATTTCTTGAAAACTTCCAAAAGAGATATTCTTTCTTCTTCTGTCATTAATGCTGTTTCTTCCATTTTACTTGCTTTTTGGATTTTATTCTCAACATTTTCATTGACAAAGGTATTAAATAATCTACCAAAAGGTATTGTTCAGAAGAAAAAATTGTATATTTGAAGCAATTATTCACACGAAGTGAATGATGAAGGTTATGATTATTACAACTAAATAATAATTTTATTTATGCTTACACAGCAAGACAAAAATCTCATCGCACAGAAAGGAATTTCTGAAGAAAAGCTTAATGCACAACTTAAATGTTTTGAAACAGGTTTCCCATTTCTTAAACTTTATGGAGCAGCCTCTCCGGAACAAGGTATAACAGTACTTGGAAAAAAGGAAGAAGCGGAATATATTAATGCATGGGAAGAGTATCTTTCTGGTGACCATACAATTCTTAAGTTTGTACCGGCATCAGGAGCAGCAAGTCGAATGTTCAAGGACTTGTTTGAGTTTGCCGGAGGAGAATCGGATGTTCCAGAATCTGATTTTGTCAAGAAGTTTTTTAAGGATATTCATTCTTTTGCTTTTTATAATGACCTAAATAACGCATGTCTGAGAAATGATGGTTATAGTATTGACCAGCTTGCAGAACTGAAACGTTATAAGGTTGTTATTGCGAATCTGCTCGAAGAAAAAGGATTGAACTATGGAAAGTTGCCAAAAGGTTTGTTGAAGTTCCATACGTATGTGAATGGTGGACGTACTCCATTGGAAGAACATCTTGTGGAAGGTGCGTTATATGCTTGTGGAAAAAGCGGAAATGTAAATATACATTTTACTGTATCTCCGGAGCATCGTCATATTTTCGAGAAACTCGTTAGTGAAAAAATCGCAGAATATGAGAAGAGCTTCAAAGTAAAATTCCAAATATCTTTTTCTGAACAGAAGTCGAGTACAGATACTGTGGCTGCAACAGCAGACAATGAACCTTTCAGAACGGATGATGGGAAAATCTTATTCCGTCCGGGAGGGCATGGGGCGTTGATAGAAAATCTCAATGAACTTGATGCTGACATCATCTTTGTAAAGAATATAGATAATGTCGTACCTGATAATCTCAAAGACGAAACAGTTAAATATAAAAAAGTTATTGCTGGAGTACTTGTTTCTGTTCAACAGAAAATATTCGAATATTTGCGTTTGCTCGATTCTGGTATGTATAGCCATGCTCAGTTGGAAGAGATTATTCGTTTCTTACGTGATAGTATCTGTTGCCGCAATCCGAAACTTAAAGAGCTGGAAGATTCTGAGCTTGCTATTTATCTTCGCACAAAATTGAATCGTCCTATAAGAGTTTGTGGAATGGTTAAGAATGTCGGAGAACCGGGAGGAGGTCCGTTCCTTGCATACAATCAAGACGGAACTATTTCGCTTCAGATTCTTGAAAGCTCACAGATTGATAAGCGCAATGAAGAATACGTGAAAATGTTCAAGGGAGGTACTCATTTTAATCCCGTAGATCTTGTATGTGCAGTAAAAGATTATAAAGGCAATCATTTTGATCTTACAAAATATGTGGATGCTAATACAGGTTTTATTTCTTCAAAAAGTAAAAACGGGAAAGAACTCAAAGCCCTTGAGCTTCCGGGACTGTGGAATGGAGCTATGAGTGATTGGAATACTGTATTTGTAGAAGTTCCTCTTGCGACTTTCAATCCTGTAAAGACGGTTAATGATTTGTTAAGAGAGCAGCATCAATAAGCAACACCAATAAAATATACTTGAGTAACATTAACAATAACAATAGCTTCTAAGAAAGTATATAGCAAGTTTATATATAAAAAAGAAGGCATAATAGGAGCTGGATTGGAAAGAAAATATTATTGCTATATTTCAATTAAACATAATCCACATTACAGGAAATATAAGTTTACAGAATTTGACAGATATATTCTGATGCGAATTTGGCGAATTTTGGCAATAAAGTATTATCTGCTTGAAATGGCAAAAAACACGCTAAAACGGCATTTTTTGATTTGACAAAATGATATTTTCGCCCAAAATGAAAATTTAACACTTGAAGCGATTTTTCGCCAACGGCGAAAAGACAGATTTTTTGGCTCTAAGATAACTAATTGACAATCAGTGCAATGCGAAATTCATCAAAACACTCAAAAAAACTCATCGGACGCAATTTTTCAATAAATTTGAGTATTCTGATAATCTACTGATTATTAAATTGTTACATCAAATACACTATTTTTATTTCCAAAACCACTTTATAACCAATCACTTTTAAGTTTTTGTTCAGACATTTTTTCAAAGCAGCAAATCATACACTTCTTAACATTTCAATCAATGCAAACAGCTCTTTTTTCAGCTTCCCGGTGTTTTTTAATTTTCAGCGCGCTGTCGTCAAATTTTCAGCGCACAGAAAATAAAGTTGTAGCGCACTGCAAATAAAATTACAGTGCGCTGGAAATATGACGACAGTGCGCTGAAAATTTGAAGACTTAGTAGTTTTCTCAAAAGAACTCCTCGCCGATAATAAATAAATGTAAAAGAACTGTCTGAAAATGAAACACTATTTCACAATTTACTGTGGCTTCTCGAAATGCGTACAGAATCCTCGTTTTGCGAGGAAAGTCCGACACACTTCATTTTGAAGCGTTCCAGAGGACCTGGAATTTTAACATTTGGCAAAATCAAAAAGAAAGCATTTATGCATGAATTCATAAAATATGTTTCTGCTCACCGAAATATAATGTCATTTTGTCAAAACCGAGCATGCCTCTAAAAAAGCAATTCAAAAAAAATTTTATAGGGATTTAATTTATAGGCTCCGACAAACTAAAAGTTTTCGGAGCCTATAAAATGCTATCTAATTTCGTTTTCTATGATGTTCAGCATCTTTATTGTCGCTTTGATTGCAGCTTCAGTTTGGTCTGCATCAAGAGCACGAGTACGGTACGACTTCTCATTATAAGTCCATGATATACTTGTCTGTACAAGCGCGTCAGTACGTCCTCCGGGAGGAATGTTCACCACATAATTTGTGAGCCACGGGAATGGACGCTGCAATTTGTCACGATAAATATGACGCACTGCACGTACAAAAGCATCATACATACCATCTCCCATAGCAGATTCCTCGTATATTTCTCCATTAATCTCAAGTTTCACGCTTGCCATAGGCTTTAATCCAAAAGCAGTTGAAACCATATAGCTAATCAATTTCACCTTGTTATCCGGTGTAGAATGCTTCAAGACATCAGAAACAATAAACGGCAAATCCTCCTGAGTCACAAGCTGTTTCTTGTCTCCAAGCTCTATAATTCTGTTTGTAACTCTTCGAGTCTGCTCCGGAGTCAGTTCCAGTCCAAGCTCTTCAAGATTCTTCAAGATGTTTGCTTTGCCACTATTCTTGCCAAGAGCATATTCACGTTTCCTTCCGAATCTCTCTGGAAGCAATTCATTGCAGTACAAATTATTCTTGTTGTCTCCATCTGCATGAACACCAGCTACTTGTGTAAAAACATTGTCACCAATAATAGGTTTGTTCGGTGGAATGGCTATTCCAGAATAGCTCTCCACAATTCGGCTGACATCATTCAGTTTTACCTCATTAATATTGGTCAAAGCATGGAAATGGTCTTTCAGGATTGCTTGCACACTTGACAGCGGAGCATTTCCAGCTCTTTCACCAAGCCCATTTATGGCTGTATGTATGCCCTTGCATCCAGAAAGCACAGCGGCAAGCACATTGGAAATCGCAAGATCATAGTCGTTATGCGCATGGAAATCAAAATGCACTCCCGGAAATCTCCGGACCATCATACGCATAAAATTCATCACCTGAAGTGGATTCAGCACACCAAGTGTATCTGGCAACATAAATCTTTTTATGTTTGTATCCTTCAGTGCCTCGACAAAAGCATAGACATATTCAGGAGAATCTTTCATGCCATTGCTCCAATCCTCAAGATAAACATTGACATTGATACCGAGTTTCTCGGCATACGCTAATGACTTCTTTATATCCGCAATATGCTCTTGAAGACTTTTCTTCAACTGATATTTGCAATGCCGTTCAGACCCTTTGCAAAGAAGATTGATATTCTTACATCCGCATTCATTTATCCAGTCTAATGACACTGTGCCATCCACAAAACCTAAAACCTCTACCTTATCTAATTTTCCTGCTTGACGTGCCCATCGACATATACTTTTCACCGCATCTTTCTCTCCTTCAGAGACTCTTGCTGAAGCCACTTCAATACGGTCAACATTGACGTCCTGAAGCAGCATACGTGCGATAATCAGTTTCTCGTGGGGCACAAAGCTCACTCCGCTGGTTTGTTCACCATCGCGGAGTGTTGTGTCCATTATTTCAATTAATCGTGATTCTTCTCCCATTGTTCAATTTTGTCTTGATTTTCAAGCAAGAAGTCTATATCATCAAGCGCATTCATCAAACAGTATTTCTTGTATCCGTTGATTTCAAACTGTTCGCTCTTGCCAGTAGCAAGATTCGTTACAGTCTGATTCGGGACATCTACTTTTACCTGCATTTCCGGATTGCTTTCGATACTTGCGAACAGTTCTGCAAGAAACTGTTCGCTGACTACTACAGGAAGAACAAAATTATTAAGTTCATTGTTCTTGTGAATATCTGCAAAAAAGCTTGAGATAACCACTCTGAACCCATATCCGGCAATTGCCCATGCTGCATGTTCACGACTCGAACCGGAACCGAAATTTTTTCCGGCAACAAGAATCTCACCTTTATATTTAGGATTATTCAACACAAAATCAGGTTTCAAATTACCTTCTTTGTCATATCTCCAGTCACGAAAAAGATTATCACCGAAGAATTTCTCATCACGTGTAGTAGCCTTTAAGAAGCGAGCCGGAATTATCTGGTCTGTATCCACATTCTCCAATGGAAGTGGCACACAGGTTGACTGTATTATATCAAATTTCTGTTTCATTTCTTTACTTTTTTGTTTTTATCTCTCGATTTATCAAGAAAATTAATTGATGACAGTTTGCAAATTATATCTTTTAAATCATGTCTCTCGGATCTGTCACAACCCCTGTTACAGCGGCAGCAGCTGCCACAAGCGGGCTTGCAAGTATAGTGCGTGCTCCCGGACCCTGACGTCCTTCAAAATTACGATTGGAAGTTGAAACAGAAAGTTTTCCTGCCGGAATCTTGTCATCATTCATCGCCAGACATGCCGAACATCCCGGCTGACGGATGGCAAAGCCTGCCTCCTCCAATATTTTGTCCAAACCTTCTTCGCGAATCTGCTCATCTACCATCCATGAACCCGGTACAAGCCATGCCGTTACATCGTCAGCCTTCTTTCTTCCCTTGACAATGGAAGCAAAAGCACGGAAATCCTCTATGCGTCCGTTAGTGCATGCTCCTAAAAATACATAATCAACTTTCTTCCCAAGCAGTTTCTCGCCCGGAGCGAATCCCATATAGTCAAGTGACTTTATATATGAAGCTTGTCCTGCTTCATCCACAGTGTCGAGTGTAGGGATTGACTGAGAAATACCCATTCCCATTCCCGGATTGGTGCCGTATGTGACCATAGGCTCTATATCAGCCGCATTGAAGTGCAGTTCCTTGTCAAATACAGCGTCTTCCCCACTCTTCAATGTCTTCCAATAAGCAATCGCTTTATCCCATGCTTCACCCTTAGGTGCATACTCGCGACCTTTTATGTACTCAAACGTAACCTCATCCGGCGCGATGAATCCACCACGCGCTCCCATTTCTATTGAAAGGTTACACAGTGTAAGGCGTCCCTCCATTGTAAGGTTACGAACCGTAGAACCGGCATATTCAACAAAATATCCTGTAGCTCCGGATGTAGTAAGCTTTGACATAAGATACAGTGCCACATCTTTGGCAGTAACACCTTTTCCCAATGTTCCTTCAATGTTGATGCGCATTGATTTAGGTTTCTGCTGAAGAATACACTGAGAAGCAAGCACCATTTCCACTTCTGATGTACCTATTCCGAATGCCACTGCTCCCATAGCACCGTGAGTCGATGTGTGAGAGTCGCCACATACGATGGTCATTCCCGGCAGCGACAGTCCTCTTTCCGGTCCGACCACATGAATAATTCCGTTCTTCTTGTTCATCATTCCGAAATGCGACAAACCAAATTCTTCCGCATTCTTTGCCAACGTATCCACCTGAGTCTTTGATACCGGGTCTTCTATCGGTTTATCTTGGTCATGTGTCGGTGTGTTGTGGTCCGGCATACAATAAATCTGCGCCGGACGCAAACATTTCAGTCCTCTGCGCCGCATACCTTCAAACGCTTGAGGGCTTGTTACTTCATGACAATATAAACGGTCTATATAAAGTTGTGTAGGACCGTTCTCTACATTCTGGACAACATGAGCGTCCCAAATCTTATCAAATAATGTATTCATTGTGTTTGTTTTTTCGTTTTTATATGTCTGTTTACCCCTGTGAGATAAACTCTGTCTTAATCAATCTTGAACTTGTTGATACAATCAATATAAGCCTCTACTGAAGCCGCTATAATATCAGTATTTGCACCAAAGCCATAATAAATATGATTGTCATATTCCACTTGCATGTGAACCTTACCCATATCGTCAGAACCTTTGCTGATGGCCTGTATAGTAAATTCTTTCAGTGTCATTTGCCTGTTGACAATCTTCTTCAGCGCTTTTATGGCAGCATCCACCGGTCCGTTTCCGCTTGCACAGTCTTCAAATTTCTCTCCGGCAATCTTGAGTCCTATGCTGGCTACAGCCTTGACCCCTACTCCACTCGTCACTTGCAGATAGTCAAGCTTAATACGATGGTTCACACTTCTGTCAGCACCCGCAAGTACAAGAATATCATCATCATTGATGTCTTTTTTCTTATCTGCAAGCTTCAGGAAGTCCTCGTAAATCTTGTCGAGCTTTCCCTGCTCAAGCTTGACACCGAGAGCTGAAAGACGGCTCTTCAGTGCAGCACGTCCGCTTCGGGCTGTCAATACAATTGAGTTGTCATCAATACCCACATCGTGCGGATTTATAATCTCGTATGTCTGGACATTCTTCAGCACACCATCCTGATGAATACCGGAAGAATGTGCAAAAGCATTTTTGCCGACAATAGCCTTGTTCGGCTGTACCGGCATGTTCATGAGACTGGACACCATGCGGCTCGTCGGATATATCTTCTCCGTGTTGATATTCGTCTCAATGCCTATATGCTTGTGACATTTTAATATCATAGCCACTTCTTCCAACGATGTATTTCCGGCACGTTCACCAATGCCGTTTATCGTCACCTCCACTTGGCGCGCACCGTTGAGCACACCGCTCATGGTGTTTGCTGTCGCCATGCCGAGGTCATTGTGGCAGTGTGTAGAGAGTATGGCATGTTCTATTCCTGCCACATGGTCACAAAGATACTTTATCTTTTCTCCATATTCCGAAGGCAGACAATAGCCGGTCGTATCCGGAATATTCACCACTGTAGCTCCGGCCTTTATCACTGCTTCCACCACTCTGGCAAGATATTCATTCTCTGTACGTCCCGCATCTTCAGCATAGAACTCTACATCATCCACAAATCTGCGTGCATACTTTACGGCTGCCACAGCTCTTTCTATGATTTCTTCCCGGTTACTGTTGAACTTATATTTAATGTGTGAATCCGAAGTTCCTATACCGGTGTGAATACGTTTTCTTTTTGCATATTTCAGTGCGTCCGCCGCAACCTCTATATCTTTCTCTACTGCGCGAGTCAGCGCACAAATAGTAGGCCATGTCACAGCCTTTGAAATTTCTATCACCGAATTGAAGTCGCCCGGACTCGAAACCGGAAAACCGGCCTCTATAACATCCACTCCCAACGCTTCAAGCTGTTTTGCCACCTGTATTTTCTCTACAGTGTTGAGCTGACACCCCGGAACCTGTTCTCCGTCGCGCAATGTAGTGTCGAAAATAAACAATCTGTCACTCATATTATATATACCTTATATTAATTCAGTTTTATTCAAAAAAAAACCTTCCCTGCATCTGTTTGCAAGAAAGGTTCTATTCTATAAGTCAATCTTTCACCTGTTACAGCACACATACACCTTTCTCGCCACAAACTTTTTAATTCGTAGTGACAATAGGATAATGTTTACTATGTTTATTGAAACAATTGACATATTATTTTCTTATTTTGCTGCAAAAATACACTTTTAATTCATTAAATCAAAATTTAGCATAAAATAAATGCCTTTTTATTTCAATTTATAACTTGAAACCACAGTTTTTGCATCAAATGGGAAGAAGAAATTATTGATTTCTATGATTTTCTCAATCTTGGTATTAAGTCTGATAGCGTAAATACTTCCATACTTCATCAATATTTTTAGTTTGCACAAAGATAACTGTTTTTATTACGGTTTCACATAGAATATCGGTTCATCAGTCTCCGGATCTTGCGGATAGAAATGTATGGCACTGTCATTGAGCTTGATGTGTCTCGACTTGACCATTTCTATTATCTCGGCTCCTGCCCATAACACAGGCCCATAGCCGTGAGCCGCGAAATTATTTACCGGACGGTAAGCATAGAAAGCCGGATCAAAAGCCATTCCAGTTCCGACACATGTTCCGCACACCTGACCTTCTTCGTTTATCATGCTATCTACATAGTTCCATGCCAGCAATGTTGCCGCACCGTATGCCTGAGCGTCAATCCAACCTTTATTGATGGCATGGGCCATGCAATAGGCATAGATTGCCGTACATGATGTCTCTAAATAAGTGTCATTGCGGTCAAGCAACTGATGCCATGCCCCGTCATGTCCCTGCAATGCGACGATACCTTGAAGATGTTCCTTGAATTGCGCCATAATCCGGTGGTAAGCCGGATGACTCTCCGGCAGAGCATCCATCAGTTCACATGCTGTCAACAATGCCCATCCATTAGCTCTTCCCCAAAAGAAAGAAGGATGAGGATCCATTCCCTCTGCCCATCCGTGTCTGTACAACTGTTTCTCCGCCACCCACATGCGTTGATGGAACAACTGAAATTGCTCGGCAGCTGTGTCCATGCCTTGTGAGTCGCCTTCCGCCGCCGCTTTCCATGCCAAAGCCGGAATCCCCATGAACATGTCATCAAGCCACACCGTGTTCTTCAGCGGGCGCATACGACCGAAGATACCGTCGGCAAGACGATACTGCCCCTTCGATATGAAATGGTAATAGGTATCTATCTGTTTGTCCAATGGAAGTGTCTTATCTCGCATTTTCGCTTTTATCATGGCCGCACATATTGCACCGGCATCGTCAAGGGCTTCCGGCTTGACAACCTGCCGCATCAGCGCGTCTATATCATTCCCCTTCTCCAAGATTTTCCGGAAATAAGGTGCAAGCTCGGCAAGATAGGTCATCCGTTTCAGAGCATATTCCGCATACCGCTTGTCGCCTGTGACTTCCGCTGCACGGAGCATGGCACTGTAAGTCACTCCCCATTCGTATGAAGTAAGTCGGAAAGTCCCCCTTACCAATTGCGATTCGCTGTCTATCTTACGCAAATCTTCCACTATCTGGTGAGTCCTTTTGTTTTCCACTTGCATGAACGTGGTACGTTCCAGATATGAACATACCCTGTCCAAAACGGATTTCACATCTTCCGGGGTTGGCACTCCATAATGCACCTTATAAGCGGGCTGCATGAGGTGGAGCGGACTGTTAGCATCATTTACAGGCTCTTTTGAAGTGTCTTGTGCACTTGCCACTCTTCCTGCCAAGCAAAGCAACAAGCATAATGCTGATTTCTGTTTTATCATAATATTATGTTTATAGACAAGTAAATGGGTTAATTATACAAGCTTTTTCTATCTGTTGAATGAATTTATCATCCAATGGAAGTCTATTTGACCTTGCAAAAATAGTATTTTTATCTTGTTTTATACAAAATACTTAGAGACAGTTTCAAAATTTATTTTTCACTATCTCTGTATATGAGCCATTCATATTTATATATGTGTACACTTAGAAGCTGTTTTAAAGATTGCATTTAGTGAATGCGGTAGCAACAAAGGAATCTGTCGGATACATTTACTAAACACTAAAAAAGCACATCTTCAATTTAGTGGTGTGTTATTAGAATACGCAAAATACAAACAAAAAGAAAATAAAACTCTTGTTTTTTCTTTCTTTTTGTCACTTCAAAATTTTAACATTCTAAATCGAAAAAAACGCGATTTTTCGGGCTTTTTTCGAGCGAGAGGAGGTTTTGTT
>X363_Desmarests_Spiny_Pocket_Mouse__coassemble_847_pt1 | contig 14362 bp, 7 predicted proteins | sample X363_Desmarests_Spiny_Pocket_Mouse__metabat2_low_PE_006 | metagenome-assembled genome bin X363_Desmarests_Spiny_Pocket_Mouse
TTGTAGCGCACTGCAAATAAAATTACAGTGCGCTGAGAATGTGACGACAGTGCGCTGAAAATTTGAGAACTTAGTACTTTTTTCAAAAAGGCTCTTTGTCGGATGCAAATAAAAGTAAAAGAATCGTTCCAAAACGAAACACTATTTCACATTTCTCGAAGGCTTCACGAAATGCGCGTAGAATCCCTGTTCTTCGAGGAAAGTTCGGCGCACCTCATTTTGACGCGTGCCAGAGGGCTTGGAATTTTAACATTTGGAAAAATCAGAAAGAAAGTAAAATGGATGATATTTCAGCAAACAATAAGTGATATAGCTAAAATAATTTGCATTTTGTCAAAACCGAACACCCCTCAAAAAAACGATTTCAAAAATTTTTTTATGGGAGTCATTTATTGTATGTCGCACGACTGAAAAAAGAATTTAACTTGCTTGTATTTTATAAAATATTTCAGAAGAATTTAATGACGGTCTTCTATTTATATTTTGTTGAAAACATACTGTTCATTTATGTGAATTATATGATTTTTTCATGCGTAAAATATGTTTATAAGAGTGTGAAAATACTGTTTATAAATAGTAATTCACATAGTTGTCAACGCATGATATGAAAATTTTTTTATTTCTCTTTTCAACAATAGTGTATAACTTCATAAGTATCTATATTACAGTTATATAATATCTATTCTTAATTTTTATTATTTGTTTTGTGAACATACATATCAACATTTTATAAACAAAAATTCAGATTTATCATCAGCTATGTGAATTATGATAATTTTGTTTTGTTCATATATATGTGAATAATCTACTGTATAACGTAGAAAAATAACACTATTATACAGAAATCAGAAGATAATATTATATACTTTTCCACATTCTATGAAAATTATAATGGAAATGATTACTTTCCGTATGCTATTGCTCGAATGTGAGTTAAAAGCATTATCTTTGTGTAATTGTTATCAAGTAGCAGGACAAGTAACAAGACAAGTAACAGGACAAGTAATGTTACTTATATAGTCTTTAATTACTGAAATAATAAATGGGTGTATGGTGAAGAAAAAATATACACTTCCCGCACTTAATGTATAACCACATCATATAATTGTTTAATGATATGTTGAGAGAATATATTCCTGATTTTCTTGCCGACATGGGGCTTTTGGAAGTAAACATGAGTTTTATCCATCGAATAATATGGATAGTTGCCATCATTTTATTTGCATGGCTGGCAGATTTGCTTTGCCGGAAAGTCATTGTACCTGCAATCAAGGCTATTGTCTCGAAGACGGAAGTGTCTTGGGATGATTTGCTTTTCAATGACAAAGTGTTGAATAATTTTTGTCATATAGTACCTTCGATTGTGGCATATATGTTGCTTCCGTTTGCATTTATCGACACACCGGTGGTATTATCATTCTTGATGAAGATTTGTGAGATATACATAATAGCTTCATCACTCAGGCTGGTGACCAGTTTTATAGGTTCACTGTACCTGATAAGCGAGAAGAAGAATGTGTCGCGGACAAGACCGCTCAAGGGGATATACCAGATGATGCAGGTGCTTATTATCTTTGTCGGAGTCATATTTATATTCAGTGTGCTCATAGGGAAGTCGCCATTGGAACTGTTTGTAGGACTCGGTGCTGCGGCAACTGTGCTGATGCTTGTCTTTAAGGACACCATTGTGGGATTGGTGTCGGGAGTACAACTGTCGGCGAATGATATGCTTCGTCCGGGAGATTGGATAAAGATGAGTAAGCATGGAGTGAACGGTGTGGTGTTTGAAGTGAACCTCACCACAGTAAAAGTGAGGAATTGGGACAACACCATTTCAACCATTCCGCCTTATACGCTCGTAAGTGAGACATTTGAAAATTGGCGGGGAATGATGGAAAGCGACGGAAGACGCGTCAGCCGTTCTGTCAACATAGATATGAACACTGTACATTTTCTTTCTCCTGAAGAGAAGGATAAGTATCGTAAAGATGGGCTGATAGGAGAAGAAGAGAACAGCGATGAATTGACCAATCTGACCATGCTGAGAAGACATCTGGTGAGATATATGGAAAATAATAAGCTTATCAACACCGACATGACGTTCATGGTACGTCATCTTGACCCTACTCCTCAGGGAATACCTTTGGAGCTGTATTTCTTTTCCGCTAACAAGGAATGGATAAAATATGAGAATCTTCAGGCTGATGTGTTTGATTATGTCATGGCGGTTGTACCGAGTTTCGGATTGAAAATATTTCAGACTGTAATGCCTAATATGTAGAGTATAGAATGAGAAAACTAAAGATTACGGAAATGAACCGCATGAGTGCGGAGGAGTTCAGAAGAAGTGACAAGATGCCGCTGGTGGTGGTGATGGATGAGGTGAGAAGCATGTATAATGTGGGTTCTGTATTTCGCACAGCAGATGCTTTCCGTGTAGCAGGAATCTATCTTTGTGGCATCACAGCGGTTCCTCCTCATCCGGAGATACACAAGACAGCTCTCGGAGCGGAAGACACAGTGGAATGGCATTATTTTCCGACCACTCGCGAGGCAGTTGAGAATCTTCGCATGAACGGTTTCACCGTGTTGTCGGTGGAGCAGGTAGAAGGCAGTACGATGTTGCAGGACATGCAAGTGGAAAAGGACAAAAAATATGCCATTGTGATGGGCAATGAAGTAAAGGGTGTGAAGCAGGAGATTGTGGATATGAGCGATGGGTGTCTGGAAATTCCTCAGTTTGGTACCAAGCATTCATTGAATGTATCTACTACGGCTGGTATTGTGATATGGGAATTTGCAAAGAAGCTTTGCATAAGTTGAGGATTCTCATTATTTTTTGCGGTTGTTTTGACGAACTCCTCCGTCAAAACAACCGCAAAGAATAATAAGAGTAGTCTTTGAAAAAACATTTACATAGCTGTAAAAAATAAATTTAAAAATCTTCCTTCACATTTTTTTGTCGTACCTTTGCTTGACAAAACATGATTTTCCACTAAAACTTTTTAATAAAAAACAAGTAATTATATATGGCAAAGAAGGACGAAGTGACACCTATGATGAAGCAGTTCTACGACTTCAAGGCTAAACATCCTGATGCATTGCTTTTGTTTCGTTGTGGTGACTTCTATGAAACTTATGCCGATGATGCTGTGATAGCCTCTGAAATTCTTGGGATAACACTTACCAAACGAAGCGGAGGTGCAGGGAAAAAAGAGGATGCCACGGCTATGGCAGGTTTCCCTCATCATGCGCTCGACACTTATCTGCCAAAGCTGGTAAGAGCGGGAAAGCGTGTGGCTATATGTGATCAGCTTGAAGACCCTAAACTAACGAAGAAGCTTGTGAAGCGTGGTATCACAGAGCTTGTCACTCCGGGTGTTTCCATGAATGACAATGTGTTGAACAACAAGGAAAACAATTTTCTTGCTGCCATACATTTCGGAAAATCAGCTTGTGGAGTGGCTATGCTTGATATTTCGACTGGAGAGTTTCTTACAGCAGAGGGAACTACAGATTATGTAGATAAGTTGCTTACCAATCTTTCTCCGAAGGAAGTGCTTTATGAACGTGGAAGAAAACCTATGTTTGAAGGTAACTTTGGTGGTAAGTTCTTTACATACGAACTTGATGACTGGATTTTCACAGAGGATACGGCACGTAATAAATTGCTTGCCCATTTCGGTACGAAGAATCTGAAAGGATTTGGCATTGAGCATCTGAAGAATGGCATTGTAGCTGCCGGAGCCATTCTTTTTTATCTGGAGCAGACACAGCACACACAGATTGGACATATACGCACAATCTCCCGTGTGGAGGAAAATAAATATGTCCGTCTGGACAAATTCACTATACGCAGTCTTGAACTTCTCGGTTCTATGAACGAAGGAGGAAACAGTCTGCTTGGAGTCATTGACAAGACTGTCAGTCCGATGGGAGGACGTATGCTCCGAAGATGGATTGTGTTTCCTCTGAAAGACATCAGGCAGATAGAGGAAAGACAGGATGTGGTTGAGTATTTCTTCAGAGAACCCCAGTTCAGGGATATGGTGACGGAACAGCTCCATCGTATCGGTGATCTTGAAAGAATTAGTTCAAAAGTGGCGGTAGGACGAGTATCGCCGCGCGAGATGGTGCAACTGAAGGTAGCTCTTCAGGCTATAGAACCTATAAAGAATCATTGTATGCAGGCAGACAGTGAGAGTCTGCGCAATATAGGTATGAAGCTTGATGTATGTGCCGAACTTAGAGACAGAATTGAACATGAAATAAACAATGACCCTCCGTTTCTTGTCAATAAAGGCGGAGTGATAGCCGAGGGTGTCTGTGAGGAACTTGACGAACTTCGTAATATAGCTTATTCCGGCAAGGATTATCTGTTGCAGATACAAAAGCGTGAAATAGAAGCAACGGGTATATCGAGTCTGAAGATTGGTTTCAACAATGTATTCGGATATTACATTGAGGTAAGGAATACATTCAAGGACAGTGTACCTGAAAACTGGATAAGGAAGCAGACGCTGGTCAATGCGGAACGATATATCACTCAGGAACTGAAAGAATATGAGGAGAAGATTCTGGGAGCGGAAGAGAAGATATTGTCGCTTGAAAACAAGATATTCTCTGAGCTTGTCGTTTATGCGGCGGATTATATCTCTGCCATCCAGATTGATGCTGTTCATATAGCTCATCTTGATTGTCTGCTTTCTTTCGCTATGGCGGCACAAGAATATAAGTATATACGTCCTGTGGTGGATGACAGTCTTGTGATAGATATAAAGCAGGGAAGACATCCTGTGATAGAGCGTCAGATGCCTGTGGGCGAAGAGTATGTGGCGAATGATTTGTTCCTTGACAGTGAGAGTCAGCAGATAATCATTCTCACAGGACCTAACATGGCGGGTAAGTCGGCATTGTTGCGTCAGACAGCACTTATTACTCTTATGGCACAGATAGGTTCTTTTGTTCCTGCCGAAAGTGCCCGTATAGGTATGACGGACAAGATATTCACAAGAGTGGGAGCGAGCGATAACATTTCTGTCGGTGAATCAACCTTCATGGTAGAGATGAATGAGGCTGCGAGCATTCTTAACAGCCTTTCTCAGCGTTCACTTGTTTTGTTCGATGAATTGGGGCGCGGAACATCCACATACGACGGTATTTCAATAGCTTGGTCGATTGTGGAATATATACATGACAATCCGAAAGGACATGCGCGTACATTGTTTGCTACTCATTACCATGAGCTGAACGAAATGGAAAAATCGCTTTGCCGGGTGAAGAATTTCAATGTGTCGGTGAAAGAAATGGATGGAAAGGTAATATTCATGCGTAAGTTGCAACCGGGAGGAAGTGAGCATTCGTTTGGTATTCATGTAGCTAAGATTGCAGGTATGTCGCCTTCTGTGGTACGTCGTGCGGAGCAAGTTCTGAAGGAGTTGGAAAAGAATAACAGTGGCGATGGAATCTCTCGTCCTGTTACAGAAGGTATTTCTGCTCCGAGCGGAACACAGCTGAGTTTCTTTCAGCTTGATGATCCTGTACTTTGCCAGATTAGAGATGAAATATTGAATTTGGATGTAAACAATCTTACTCCTATCGAAGCACTTAACAAACTGAACGATATAAAGAAGATTGTAAGAGGAAGATGACTCTTGCAGAACTTAAACTTAGAAAAGAGAAAGAGCCGTATTTGACTTGTTTGAGTCGGATACGGCTTTCTTATTTCATTAATTTTAATTTGTTTGTTGAATGCACTTAATAAATTTTGAGAAGCATGTGAATTTAGGTATTTTTGTTCATTAAATAGAAATCTCAGATGGCGAAGATAATAAGACAATATATAACATTCATATTCTTGATGTTTCTTACAGCCGGGAGTATGTCTGCTGAATACAAATTTCGAACTTTTGATGTTTCCGATGGGTTGGCAGATAATTCGGTGAGGTGTATAGGTCAGGACAAAGATGGTTATATGTGGATTGGTACGCGTAATGGGCTTTCTCGTTTCGATGGAAGAGAGTTTGTTACATATAGATATAAAGATGGAGAACCGTCATACGTTGCATCAAATGACATAAATGCTTTGCTTGTCGATGGCGACAGTATATGGATTGGAAGTTCTCATGGATTGTTTTTGTTTGATATTCATAAACATGAGTTTGCCGTTTGTTCATATCTTTTGTCGAATATGCGAAGACCGAAAGTCTTTGACATGTCTATAAAGGATATAATCAGAGTAAAAGATACTGTTTATGTGCTTGGCAATGACAGGTGTATTTATAAAAAATCCGGTAACAAACTATATACACAGATTGGTTTCAAGCAAAAAAACTGGTACTCTATCTGCTCATATTTTGACAAATATATCCTTGCTCACGGTTATGACGGACTGTCTTTGATAGATCCTGTAAGCGGTTTGGTTTTGGCTCGTGCTTCAAAGCCTGCAAACGGAATAAGTATAGACTTGTTTTTTGACGAAAAGAAAAAGACGGCTTTTGTCTCATACGGTTTAACGGAAAAGACAGAGGCTTATCACATTACAGGTGACAACAGGATTGTTTCATCCGATGTTTCTGCCCTACCCTGTTCGGATTTGACTTCATGTTATGAAGGAAATATATTGTTCGGAACTAATGGAGGAGGACTCATTGCTGATGAAGGAAACAGTATGAAGGTATATGATACCTCTGGAAGTTCTATAAGTGGGGATGTGATAACATCCATATTTACAGACAATGACCATAATCTATGGGTTGGCACATATCGCTACGGACTCAACCTTTATTCTCCGCGTTTTGGATGGATTTCTGCATTGAGCGTTTCTGACAAAGGGTTGTCTCATCGGTTGGCTACAGCTTTGGCGGTGAGAGACAGTATATTGTATGTGGGTACAGACGGAGGAGGAATGGATAGAATAGACTTTCGTACAAACAGTAAGACTAATTATAGGAAATCCGGAGGAGGAATTGTGGGTGATGCAGTTCTTTCTATGATAGAAGATGAAGAATATCTGTGGATGGGATGCTATGCTGACGGACTGTCGAGATATGATTTCAAGACCGGCACTTTTCAATCATATCCATATAAAGAAGAAAGTATATGGAGCATTGCCGATGATGGGATAGGTCATATATGGGTTATAGGGAAAGACGTCAGTTTGTTTGACAAATCTACAGAATCTTTTCAGAAGATTCCCGGATTAGAGAGGATTTGGGCTTCGGGTGTAAAATTTGTCGGCGATGAGGCTTGGATATATACTTCTGCCAAAGGTATTTATGTGGTGGATATGCCTTCAATGACGGTGAATGCTCATTATGGAGTGGAGACAGGAATGCCGAGCGACGCAGTACCTTTTATGTATGTTGACTCACATAATAATAAATGGATAGGATTCTTGAATAACGGATTGTATGTGTCGGAAGCAGGAAAGCCGTTTAATGAAGTACAACGTGTGGAAGGTCTTGAAGCTTCCAACATCATGACAATGGTGGAGCATGAAGGATATATATGGGTGGCGACAGATAACGGATTGTTCCGATATGATTCTCGGAACAATCATTTTTCTCGCTATGGAAAGGAGAACGGGCTTGGTTCTGTACAGTTTCTGAACTGTTCCTATGCTTCTGAAGGAGGACGGTTTTATTTCGGCACAACTCAGGGAGTGGTTGAAGTAGATGTCAATAGAATAAAGTATGGGGCTGTAAAACCTGTACATATCAATTCTTTGACACTGATTCATAATGATTCAACGATATTTGTGTATGGAAAAGATTCCCCTATCGTGCTTGCGCATGACGAAAATTTCTTTTCCGTTCGTTTTTCTCAGCCAGAATTAGTGTCGCCGGGAAAGATGTCGTTTTCGTGTCGGCTTAAAGGGTTTGATAAGGAATGGAGAAACCTTGATGATTCGAGAGAAGTGGTTTATACCAATGTTCCTCCCGGACATTATACATTTGAAGTGCGAAGCAAGGACTGGGATGGAAGCTGGTGTGAATCGCATAGTGCCTTGGATATTGATATAAGATTTCCGTGGTATAGGAAATGGTGGGCTGTCATGATTTGGGTGATGCTGTTTTTGGCTATTTTCTATGGTTGCCTGTATGCTTATTCCTATAAGAGACTTATTCGGAAGAGATTTCGTATGAAATTGCGGGATGCGATAGGTCGAATACAAGAGTCCGGACGAGTTCGTGCCATAGAGATACGTGAAATGAAGTCTGCAACAGCCATGCCAGAAGAAAACAGATTGATGACGGAAGTTATTGCAAGCATTGAGAATAATATTTCCGATTCCGGATATTCTATTGATGACTTGAGCAGAGATGTCAGTGTCAGCAGAACAAAGCTTTATAAGATTATTCAGGACGAAACCGGACGTACACCTGCTGTGCTGATAAGAGAGATACGTCTGAAACAATCTTCTCGTCTTTTGTCTTCCACCGATTTCAATATCTCGGAGATAAGTGTTATGGTGGGATTCGGTTCCTTGAAGTATTTCAATAAATATTTTAAGGAAATGTTTGGTGTCACTCCAAGTACATATCGTGAGAACCAAAGAAATGAGAACAAAGAAAAGTGATGGGATAATTCGTGTAAATATCTGATACTTAATATTGGAAACACATATTGACTAATAGTAAAACATAAAATGACTTATGTAACAGTGTGGCTTTTCTTTAATTTTGCGGTGTAAATCAAAGCCTAAAAAAATGAAAAGATTCAATGCTGTGTTGGTTTCGCTTTCATGCAGTCTGTGTTGTCTGGCTCAGACTTTCACGGAATGGCGCGAACCGGAAATAAATGAATTTAATCGTATGCCGATGCATACTGATTATTTTGCGTATAAGGAGAAGTCCATTGCTATGGAAGGCAGGAAAGAACTGTCAGAGAATTACATGTCCCTTAACGGTAGATGGAACTTCAATTGGGTGAAAGATTCCGATGCCCGTCCTGTTGGATTTTGGAAACGTGATTACAATGACAAAGGCTGGGACAAGATAGATGTTCCTGCTATGTGGGAGTTGAACGGCTACGGAGAACCTTTATATTCAGGAGTTGGATATGATTGGAAGCTGTTCTATGGTATGACTCGGGCTACTCCTCCAAATGTTCCAGAAGAAAACAATTATGTCGGGTCGTATAGAAAGACCTTCGTTATTCCTGCTTCTTGGGTAGGTAAGGATATAATTGCCTGTTTCGGAGCCGTTTCATCGAATCTGTACTTATGGGTGAACGGTCGCTATGTAGGCTATAGCGAAGACAGCAAGCTTGCGGCAGAGTTTGATTTGACACCGTTTTTACATCCGGGACGTGAGAATCTCATAGCTTTTCAGGTCTTCAGGTGGTGTGATGGCAGCTATTTAGAAGATCAGGACTATTTTAGGTATCATGGTGTGGCACGAGATTGCTATCTATACACACGCGATAAAAACAGAATAGAAGATATACGTGTGTTGCCCAATCTTGACAACAAATATGAAGATGGCTCTTTGAATGTATCCATGTCTGTGAAGGGCAGTATTTCCGTCAGGCTGGAACTTTTTGACCCAAAAGGAAAGAAAATCAATGAAACATTGTTGAAAGGAAAGAAAACATTGTTCGCTTCATTCGATGTAGATTCTCCGGAGAAATGGACAGCGGAGACACCTTCATTATATACATTGGTTGCCACAACATACGACCGCAGCGGTGTTCCTGCTGAAGTCATACCTGTCAAGACCGGTTTCCGGAAAATAGAGATAAAAGATTCACAGCTTCTTGTCAATGGCAGACCTATATTAATAAAAGGAGTCAACAGGCATGAGATGGATCCCGACGGAGGTTATGTCGTATCGCGTCAAAGAATGGAACAGGATGTTCGTCTGATGAAGGCTTTCAACATCAATGCAGTGCGTACATGTCATTATCCGAATGATCCTTATTGGTATGAACTGTGTGACAAATACGGACTCTATCTGGTTGCAGAAGCAAATCTTGAATCACACGGCATGGGATTTAAGGAAAAATCACTTGCACACGAGCCTTCATACAAGAAAGCGCATCTGGAACGTAACCGCCGCAATGTGGCGCGTAATTTCAATCATCCTTCCATTCTTCTTTGGTCATTGGGCAACGAGTGTGGTAACGGCGAGAACTTTGTGGCTTGCTACAATTGGATAAAGAATGAAGACCCGAGTCGTTTTGTCCATTTTGAGCAAGCCTATGATACAGGATCGACCACGGATGTGTATTGTCCGATGTATCCGCCGTTCAGTAGATGTATTTCTTATTGCGAGAATGCAGAAAAGAAGAAACCTTTCATCATGTGTGAGTATGCACATGCCATGGGGAATGCACTGGGTGATTTCGGAAAATATTGGACTCTCATACGTCAGTATCCTAAGTTCCAAGGCGGTTTCATCTGGGATTTTGCTGACCAATCTCCAAAAATGACTGATGAAAAAGGTAGAATGTATTATGGATATGACGGTGATTTCGGCATATATGCCACAGGCGATTTCGACTACAGTGTGAACGGTATTTTCAATCCAGACCGTCGTCCTAATCCTTCCGCCTATGAAGTGAGATATTTCTATCAGAATATATGGGTCAGTCCTGTCAATCTTCGTCAAGGAGAAATAAGCGTATATAACGAGAACTTTTTTCGCGATTTGTCTGCTTACAGAATGGAATGGACGTTGCTCCGGAACGGAATGGCAGAGGCAAGTGGAACTGAAACATCACTCTCTGTGTCTCCTCAGGACAGTGTGTTGATGAAGTTGGATTACATCGGCTATGATTTTGATGATGGGGCGGAATGGCTGCTGAATATAGATTTCGTTCAAAAAAATACAGAAGACATGGTTGAGTCCGGACAGATTGTGGCATCCGCCCAATTGAAGATTACCGATGTATGCAGCAACACCATGAATCAGTTCTGTCATGTTGCCTCCAATGAAAAAATAGAACCTTTGTCACTGAACAGCGATAATATCAAGCATATTGTTGTAGAAGGAGAAAAGTTTGTCGTCAGATTCAGAAAATCGAATGGTTTTATCGACTTGTATGAAGCAGACGGTATGAAGTTTCTGAAACAAGGAGCCTATATGACTCCGAATTTTTGGAGAGCACCGACCTCGAATGATTATGGAGCCAAGTTGCACCAGAAGTATTCGGCATGGAAAAATCCTGACATGCGACTTGTGAGTCTTGACTCGGAACAAAGTGACGGCTGCGCTGTGGTCATTGCGCATTACAACATCAGTAATGTAAAAGCCAAACTGACGATTAAATATGTGATAGACCCTCATGGTGTCATCACTGTCACCCAGTCGATGAAGGCGGATAGCACTGCACGTGTCTCCCCTATGTTCCGTTTCGGAGTGCAACTCCCGATGCCTGCTACGTATGAGCGAGTCGAATATTACGGGCGCGGACCGTGGGAGAACTACATAAACCGCAACTCTTCGGCACGTCTCGGACTTTACAACCAAAGTGTGGATGAACAGTTCTTTCCTTATGTCAGACCACAGGAAAACGGAACAAAGACTGATATTCGTTATATGACTCTGCTCAATTCGTCCGGCTCCGGTTTGAAAGTCGTTTCGGAAGCTCCTTTCTCAGCTTCGGCATTACACTATTCAATAGAATCGCTTGACGAAGGTTGGCAAAAAGAAAACGGTCATTCTTCTTTGGTTGAGAAACAGGACATCACAAATCTGCTTGTCGATAAAGTTCAGATGGGACAAGCGGTTATTGACAGTTGGGGAGCTATTCCCGAAGAGGAGTCAATGGTAAAATATGGAGATTACGACTTCACTTTCATGTTGATTCCGGTGAGAAATTGCTATCCGTTGAAAGGATATTGAAAAGTGGTTTATGCGGATATACTTTGTGGTTGCATTCGAGACAGATTTCTTTTTCGGATGCAGCCGCAAACTATCCCATATAAACAGTCAAATATACTAATTAGCAAATAAAAAAATACAGATATGAAATTCATAAAAAGAATGTGCATTACAGTCTTTGTCGGAATACTGCCTGTAATGATGTATGCCAAACGAGAATTGACGGTGAAACCGTCTGACAGACCAATATTCACCAATGTGGAGTATTCAGGTCATGACAGTGTGTTTATAAAGAATCCTCTCGGAGAAAATGAGTTTTACAACCCTATATTGCAGGGATGCTATCCCGACCCTTCGATATGCCGCAAGGGGAATGACTATTATCTTGTATGTTCATCGTTTGTGATGGTGCCCGGTGCTCCGATTTTTCATTCCAAGGATTTGGTGAACTGGCAGCAGATAGGGCATGTGCTCGACCGCCCTTCTCAGCTGCATGTGACCGAAGGAGGCACAAGCCAAGGCATGATGGCTCCGTCCATCAGTTATAATCCGGCAAACGATACCTTTTATATGATTACCACTGTTGGCGGCAATTTTGTGGTAAAAGCGAAGAATCCTGCCGGACCGTGGAGTGACCCCATCCGTCTTAATTTCAGAGGCATCGACCCTTCACTCTTCTTTGACGACAATGGCAAGGCATATATCGTGCATAACGATGCGCCTCGCAATCCTTCTTGGGATGGGCATCGCATTATCCGTATGTGGGAATATGATGTCGATAAAGACAGCCTTGTGCCCGGGTCAAGCCGTGTGATTGTGAACGGAGGCACAAAATTTCACAAGAAACCGTTCTGGATTGAGGCTCCTCATATCTATAAAAGAAATGGAAAGTATTATCTGATGTGTGCGGAAGGAGGAACAGGCGACACCCACAGCGAGGTGGTGTTCATGAGCGACAGTGTGACAGGTCCATACATTGAAGCTCCTTCAAACCCCGTTCTTTCCCAGCGTCATCTTAATCCAAACCGAGATTATAAAGTGGATTGGGCAGGACACTCTGATGTGGTTCAAGGTCCTGATGGGAATATGTATGGTGTCTTCCTCGCCATCCGTCCGAATATAAACGGCAGGACTGTCACTGGGCGCGAAACATTTATCCTGCCTGTCGATTGGAGTGGGAAATGGCCGGTGTTCGAGAACGGTCTGACTCCTATCGAGCCAAAGCTAAAACTTCCTGCCGGAGTCGTGAATAGCAGAGGGAAAGACGGCTTTCTGCCTCATGGCAACTATGGATTCCACGATGACTTGTCTGCCGACACGCTTGATTATCGTTGGATAGGGCTTCGCAAGTCCGTGCTCGACATGGCTGTACTGACAGGAAAAGGGCTGCAATTCATTCCCAACGAGTATAACATCACGCACAACCGTCCTTTGTCGGCTGCTTGGACACGACAAATACACAACGATTTCTCTTTCTCCACGGATATGATTTACAAACCGAGGAACGAAAAAGACCTTGCCGGAATTGCCTGCATACAGAGCAACAAATATAACTATGTGTTCGGCATCACTCGTCGGGGCAAACAGTATTTCATAGTGCTTCAGCGTACAGCCGACGGTGTAAGTTCTGTGGTAGCTTCGTCTCCTTTGGCTTACGATGGAAAAATAAACCTGATGGTCTCGGCTGCTGACGATGAATATCATTTTGCATACAGCCTTGATGGTGGTGTGAACTATGTCGGGCTTGGAACCCCACAGTCGGGTGATATTCTTTCTACCGATGTAGCCGGTGGGTTTGTAGGAAACATGCTTGGGCTATATTCGACCGCGAACAACACGGCTTTGCTTGAATAAGCGGCTTTGCTGTGTGGTTGTGGGGTATTCCATAAATTGAGTGGGTGTACTTGGCAGATTCCTCTGCTGAGTACACCCACAAAATATATTCGCATAAAACAGCAAAGAATAGGCTAAAATGCCCTTTCCCGATTTGACAAAATGATATTTTCGCCCAAAATAAAAATTTAACACTTCGAGCGATTTTTAGGCGAGTACGAAGAGACGAAAAATTTTACTTAAAGATAATCTGTTGATAATCAGTGTAATATAAAATTTTTCAAAATACTTAAAAAAACGTGCCGGACGCAATTTTTTGAAAAATCTGAGTGTTTAAGTAATCTGTTGATTGTTAATGTCTTACATATAAACCCACCGTTTTCGCTCTCGAATACCTTCAAAAATCTACTCACTTTTAAGTTTCTGTTCAGACACTCTTTCCAAGCAGAGAACTATACACTTCTTAACATTTCAATTGAAGCAAACTGTCCTTTTTTCTGCTTCCCACTGTTTTTTTATTTTCAGCGCGCTGTCGTCAAATTTTCAGCGCACAGTGGCAAAAATTCCACTGCGCTGCAGATAAAATTGCAGTGCGCTGTGAAGAAAAAAACAGTGCGCTGAGAATTTGAAAACTTAGTAGTTTTTTTTATTACTGTCCGCTAAACTATAAATCAGTGAGTCCAACTTCTTGAAAGGGAGCA
>X363_Desmarests_Spiny_Pocket_Mouse__coassemble_849_pt1 | contig 14303 bp, 11 predicted proteins | sample X363_Desmarests_Spiny_Pocket_Mouse__metabat2_low_PE_006 | metagenome-assembled genome bin X363_Desmarests_Spiny_Pocket_Mouse
ATTTTGCCAAATGTTAAAATTCCAAGCCCTCTGGAACGCTCCAAAATGAAGCGCATCGGACTTTTGTCGCAGAACGAGGGTTTTATGCACATTTTATGAAGCTTCTGCGAATTGTGAAATAGTGTTTCATTTTGGCACGGTTCTTTTACATTAATTCACTCCCGGTGAAGAGTTCCCGAAAAAAAACTACTAAGTTTTCAAATTTCCAGCGCACTGTCGTCACATTTTCAGCGCACTGTAATTTTATTTGCAGTGCGCTACAATTTTATTTTCTGTGCGCTGAAAATTTGACGACAGCGCGCTGAAAATAAAAAAACAGTGGGAAGCAGAAAAAAGGACAGTTTGCTTCAATTGAAATGTTAAGAAGTGTATAGTTCTCTGCTTGGAAAGAGTGTCTGAACAGAAACTTAAAAGTGAGTAGATTTTTGAAGGTATTCGAGAGCGAAAACGGTGGGTTTATATGTAAGACATTAACAATCAACAGATTACTTAAACACTCAGATTTTTCAAAAAATTGCGTCCGGCACGTTTTTTTAAGTATTTTGAAAAATTTTATATTACACTGATTATCAACAGATTATCTTTAAGTAAAATTTTTCGTCTCTTCGTACTCGCCTAAAAATCGCTCGAAGTGTTAAATTTTTATTTTGGGCGAAAATATCATTTTGTCAAATTGGAAATGGCATTTTTAGCCTGTGAATGCACCTGTTTATACAGCAGGAGAAATCTGAAATACATACGCTTAAACAACGAATATACCTTATTATATAGGACTTCTCAGATGTCCCATCTGCATGAACAGAAACAATACAATAAAAATAGTTTCTAAAGATTGGAGAATCGAATGTGCTATTTCATTTTTTATTCTTAATTTTGCCTCTCGCATAAGAGCGCCGATGAAGGTGCAGACATAGAGACGATGGATTTCACTACTAAAATAGAAATAAAGAAAAGCAAAAGGGAGATAGGGCATGAGCACAAAATCATGCTCATTGGTTCGTGCTTTGCCGATAATATCGGACAAAAACTTGTGGAAGCAAAGTTTGATTGTCTGGTCAATCCTTTCGGTACGATATACAATCCGTTGTCTGCTGCTGTATTGCTGGAGAAGGCTCTTGACAGAGAGATGCTTTCCGAAGAGTCTCCTTGGGTGTTCAAATCTGGTGACGGACTTTGGCACAGTTGGTTGCATCATAGTCGTTTCTCGGCAGAGACGAGTGAGGAACTTTGCCGGAATATTAATGAAACGACCGTATGTGTGGCGAACCGGTTGGCGGAATGTGATGTGCTGATAGTGACACTGGGCACGTCCATATATTATGCTCTTCATGAAAACGGTTATGTAGTGGCGAACTGTCACAAGCAGAAAGATTCGTTGTTTTTCCGTCGGCGCATGTCGCCGGAAGAAATATCGGAACGCTGGAGCAAACTTATCGTGCGACTGAGAGAATATAATCCTCGCATAAGAATCTTGTTTACGGTCAGTCCGATACGGCATAAACGTGATGGTATGCACGTGAATCAGTTGAGCAAGGCTTCTTTGCTTTTGGGAGTGGATATGCTCTGCGAGGAGTTTCCGGACGCAGTGGAATATTTTCCTGCATACGAGATTGTGATGGATGAGTTGCGCGACTACCGTTTTTATGCCGACGACATGGTGCATCCTGCCGGCATTGCGGTGGAATATATCTGGCAACGGTTCTGCGACACTTATTTTAATGGCATGACAAAGAATGCCCTGTGTGCATGTGCCGCCATATCGGCATCTGTCGCTCACCGTCCCTCGAATCCGCAGAGCGAAGAATACAGGAGATTCATCAAATCGGTTATAGACAAGATACATATATTAAAGAAAGATTTTCCGTATATTAATATGGAACAAGAACTACAGATATGCAATATAAGATTGACGAAATAGCTCATATAGTCGGTGCCCGACGTATGGGAAATGCTGAGGCGGTCATCAACTGGCTCCTCATAGACAGTCGCTCGTTGTGTTTTCCAGAGGAAACACTTTTTTTTGCACTGCGCACATCGCGCAATGACGGTCATCGCTATATACAAGAACTCTACAGGAGGGGTGTGCGCAACTTTGTGGTGTCTGCTGTCCCTGAACACGATGAGGCTTTTGTGAACACCAATTTCCTTGTGGTGGAAGATACGCTTGCGGCATTGCAGCAGCTTGCGGCACATCATAGGCGGCAGTTCGACATCCCTTTCATTGCCATCACTGGCAGTAACGGAAAGACCACGGTGAAGGAGTGGCTCTATCAGCTTCTTTCGCCCGACTTCAATGTCAGCCGTTCTCCGCGCAGCTACAATTCTCAGGTGGGAGTGCCACTGTCTGTGTGGCTTGTTGACAAGCACACAGACATCGCAATTATCGAAACCGGCATTTCGCATACAGGCGAGATGGAGCGTTTGCAGGAAATCGTGCGCCCGACAATAGGGGTGATTACCAACATAGGAATGGCGCATCAGGAGAACTTTCTGTCACTTGACATAAAGTGTGCGGAGAAGCTGCTCATCACTCGCGGCTGCCGTGCTGCTGTGGTCAATGTCGGGGATGAGTGCATTGCGCGTGGAATTGCAGCCATACCCGGAAGTGTGGAGCAGACGACATGGAGCTACAAAAGTCATGATATAGATTCTACTCTCATTGTCAGAGGGGTAGAGAAAGATGCCGGTCATGCCACGGTAAAATTCTCCATACGTGGAGAGATTGGACAATATACGATTCCGTTCATTGATGACGCGGCTATCGAAAATTCCATCACCTGTCTTGCTACTTGCTTGTGTCTGAAAGGACTGGTGGATGTCGGCACTGTGTGTCGCCGTATGGAGAAGCTTGAACCTGTGGCAATGAGGCTTGAGGTGAAGGATGGCGCCAACGGCTGTACGCTTATAAACGATACATATAATAGTGATATACATTCGCTGGACATTGCTCTCGACTTCATGAACCGCCGGCCTGATCCGAAAGGACAGAAGCGCACGCTTATTCTGAGTGATATATTGCAGAGCGGAGAAGCACCGCGTTCTCTCTACAGCCGTGTGGCGCAGATGGTGGAGAGCCGTGGAATAGAGAAGATTATAGGTGTGGGAGAAGAAATCAGTGCTTGTGCCGACTATTTCCATATTGAGCGTTTCTTTTTCCGGACGACGGAGGCCTTGGTGGCAAGTGAGGTCTTTGCGAACTTGCAGAATGAATTCATATTAATAAAAGGTGCGCGCCGGTTCCGTTTCGACATGTTGTGCGAAAGACTTACGCTGAAAGTTCATCAGACCATTCTTGAAGTCAATCTGAATGCTCTTGTCGGCAATGTGAACCATTACCGTTCCTTCATGCGTCCTGAGACGAAGATGGTGTGTATGGTGAAAGCATTTGCGTATGGCATGGGCGCGATTGAGACGGGAAAGACGCTTCAGGATCATGGTGTAGATTATCTGGCTGTAGCAGTGGCAGACGAGGGAGCGGATATGCGTAAGGCGGGTATTACAGCCAATATCATGGTCATGAATCCTGAACTTACTTCTTTTAAAATGCTTTTCGACTACCGGCTTGAGCCGGAAGTTTTCAATTTCCGGATGCTTGAGGCTCTCATACATGCCGCTGAGAAAGAAGGAGTGACGAATTTCCCTATTCATATCAAGCTTGATACGGGGATGCACCGTCTGGGATTCAATACGGAAACGGATATGCCGCGGCTTATCGAGCGTCTCTCGCGTCAGTCGGCTCTTGTGCCTTGTTCTGTCTTCTCTCATTTCGTTGGCAGTGATGGCGATGAATTTGACAGCTTCTCCCGACAGCAGTTTGCACAGTACGACCGTGCCAGTCGTCAGTTGCAGGCTGCCTATAGCCACAGGATTATCCGTCATATCTGCAATTCGGCGGGAATAGAGCATTTCCCGGAATATCATTTGGACATGGTTCGTCTCGGACTGGGGCTTTATGGTATTAATTCGAGAGATAACTCTTTGATTAATAATGTGGCGACTTTGCGCACCACCATACTTCAGATTCGCGATGTGCCGGCTTGTGATACGGTAGGCTATAGCCGCCGGGGACATCTGACACGCGATAGCCGAATTGCAGCAATACCTATTGGATATGCGGACGGACTGAACCGTCGTCTTGGTAATGGCAATTGCTATTGTCTTGTGAATGGAAAGAAGGCGCCGTATGTGGGCAATATCTGTATGGATGTGTGCATGATTGATGTGACAGACATAGATTGTAAGGAAGGTGATTATGCTGTGATTTTCGGCGATGAACTTCCTGTCAGTGTGCTCAGTGATGCAATAGGAACGATTCCGTATGAGATTCTCACCGGCATTTCAAGTCGTGTACAGCGTGTCTATGTACAGGAATAATCTTTCAAGATATAAAGTTGTCTCTTGATTGAGGCTTTGGGTATATTTTGATTGAGGTTTGAGTCTATCTTGATCGGGGCTTTGAATATAAAAAGGCTATGCCGCAAACGGAATCCTGTTTGCGGCATAGTTTTTTATAATATGTGTGTTATTTCGTTGTGTTGTGTATTTCAGACCTAAAACTATGATTATATGAATCCTGATTATGCGAACATGTCCCATGTATCTACTACCAGACGTAAGTGGGCATATTCCTCCTCAAACTGTTTGCTGAAGAAATCTTGTCCGAGATTGTTTTCAATTTGCTTACGTGTCCATAGTTTGTAAACTCCGTTCATGCTTGTTGGAATACAACCGTCATTGCAATGGATGATGAACAAATAATTGTCGGTTGTAACACCGTCTTCTGTGAACGAGTATTTCAGGCAGAAGCGGGCATCCGGGGTTTCTGCTCCAAACACTTTAGTGACGATGCGGCTCAGTCCGCGCTCCACGCTTTCACCTTTGCGAAGTGTTGTTTCAAAGGGAATGTCTGTGTAAGAGATTGTTCCGTTTGAAGTTACTTGAGGACATAACAAGATGTTTTTCCCTGAGATAAATGCCAGACGCACTTTCTGGATACGGTCACTTTTGGGAGCAATGCCCTTTTTCAACTTGGATTTGCCTAAACGGCCAATGAGTTTTGTTGAAGTATAAACCAATGCAAACACAATGAATACAACAACAGCGATGATGATTTTTCGAGTTTCACTCATGATTTTTTTTGTTAGATATTTTATACGTTTGATTTTATTTTTGCGTCATTCTTATAGGGAAACAAACACTTTATGAAAAAGTTCATGGGAGATTGATATTTTTTTTCGAAAAGAATTTGTGTGCGCAAACATGCACATTAAGCTTTACAATGAGCATTTCTTTCTGCTTTAAGAAAAAAAACAGTTAAAAGTGAAAATAAAGTAGGTTGAAAAGAACAACGTATTGGAAAAAAGCATACCTTTGCATCGGTTTTAAAAGCAATAAAAAGTTTAACAAATTAAAAGTAAAAGAAAAATGAAAAAGTTGGTATTTATGTTCGCTGCTGTAGTAGCTGTATCTTTCGCATCTTGTGGTGGTAACACTAACAACAATGACTGCTGCGCTGATTCTTGCGCTGCTGATTCTGTAGAAACAGTTGTTGTTGAGGAAGAAGTTGTTGACACAATTGCTGTTGACAGCGTTGCTGCTGATTCTGTAAAATAAGAAGAAGCTACACGGTATTAGGAAATACCTTTAAGAGAGAATTGAAACCTGCAAGACTAAATCTGGCAGGTTTTTTTGTGCCCTTACGTTGAGTGCGGACTGCTGAGTGTGAATGTTTTGTGGAGTGACAGAAAACTTTTATGGCTTTCCCGAGACAGAGTAGTTCACTGTATAGGGAAAGCCATCTTTAGTTCTTGCTTATATCCGATTCCTTTACATCCAATTCCTGATTCTTTCTCTTATGGCATTGGATTCACTTAGCATACGTATGAACTCAAGGGCGGAATGTTTGCGGTAGGCATTGCGTAGAGTGTGTATGCAACCTTCCATTTCATATTCCGGAACATTCAAAGGCACGGCATGTACTCCTTCTTCGTTGTGTATGGTGGCTTCGGAAAGAATTGTCACAAGATTACTTTCGCGTATCAGTTTCAACAGGATATTCACTTCGTTCAGCTCAATTTTCACCTTGAACGTATGGTCTGTCTTTGAAAGAATCGTGTCGAAAGTATTGCGTGCCTGAAGTCCTTTTGAAGGAAGAGCCAGATTATACTGTTCAAGTTCCGACAGGCTTACGGAATGCCGGTTGGCAAGAGGATGCCTGCTGCTGACGATGGCGGAGAGATGATTGTCGAACAGTATGTGCGATTCTATTTCCTCATATCTTCTTGTCGGCTTGAATGCCAGAACAAAATCGACTTCGCGCTTTCCAAGCATTTCCATCAGTTCCTCCATCGTCTTGTAGAATATGTTCAGTTTCACCTCCGGATATTTTTTCATGAAGGTGAGCAGCGTCTCTGTCAGAATCGGACTGAAAGTGAATGTCACTCCTATGTTCAGCGTACCGGTCAGCAGACTCCGCAGGTCGCGTATGCGGTCGAAGCATGTCTCTGCCGAGCGCAATGTTTTCTGCGCATGAGGAAGAAGCTCTTCTCCGGCTTCTGTCAATGCCACGCTGTGGCTGTTGCGCTGAAACAATGCTATGTCGAGTTCGCTCTCTAACTGTCTGATTTGTTGTGACAGTGTGCTCTGTGTGATAAACAAGGCTTTTGCTGCCTCTGAAAAGTTCAGGGTCTCTGCCGTTTTAATGAAATATTTCAGTTGTCGGAGTTCCATACGTTTTTTTAGTGCCGGAGTTATGTAGGTCAATATCAGATTCAAATATACAATGTTCCGGAGATTTTTAATGAATATATTCTCAAAAATAATATAAATGTACGTGTAGATGAAAACCGGGAGCCGGTTGTCTGTTCATCTTGTCGCCTGAAAAGACAGTCTTTTGAATATGAAAATCGGTATAGTGGCGCCGACTACAAGACTGAAGACAATGAAAGTGCAGATTAGTCCGTTGCTTGAGAACAAGTAGAAATAATGGTTGTAGTCTGTCTCGTCCAGATTTGAGACAAGGCACAGCACAAGGGCTTCAACGGTGCGATAAGCGTACATTCCCGGAATCATCGGTAGCAATGCCGGAAAGAAACAGGTTTCGGCGGGGAACTTGGCGCGAGGGGCAAACAGTACTGCCAGAATACCGACAACAAGTGAGGCCGCAAAACTTGCATATATAATATGTACACCGCCCATTGCATTGTGCATCAGAACGAACCTGACGGCATGTCCTGCGGCAGCTATCAGGGCGCAATAGAGATATGCTTTGCGCGGCGGATTACTGATTGTGGCAAAGCCGATGGCGGCGATGGCGGCAAACAGTCCGTCTTCTGCTATTCTTATTATATAATCTGTCATAGTTGTCATTGTTAAAACCATTCTATTCCCATTAATATCTGTCCTCCGCAAAAACCTATGGACAGGCAACCTGTCAGTATAGCTGCGTCTGCCAGACGGCAGAAAGCCATGATGTAATGTCCGTCTATCAGGTCGTTCACAGAGTTTATATAAGGTATGCCGGGTATCAGATACAGCACGCTTGTTCCCAAGGCTATGCTGGGGGTGTGGGTAGGAATGCCCGGCAGATAGCCCGCTGTTCCTATTACAGAAGAGAAGAATGCCGCACACAGGAATACAAACCTTACGTCTGTCTTGTATGCGAGAAGCACCTGCTTCAGCCTGTACCCGAACAGCGTACACATAAACACGATGAGCATGGCAGTGATGTCTCCTCCGAAAAGGCGGCAGAAAGAGGCATTCGCCAAAGATACGAGCAGGAGTACGAGCCATTCATTATAGGGCTTCACTTCTGTCTGCCTTTTCAGTTCCTCCACTGCTTCCGTAAAACCTGTCCGTCCGTCTGCTACAGCCCAGCTTAACCGGCTCAGTCGTGAGTTGACATCAAAACTGATGTTTCTGTGGCGGACACATTCGATGGTGCTGTATGAATGCTGTCCGTCCATGTTCCATACTGTGAGATGAACATGCCGGGGCATGATGGTCATCTGTACCTTCGTCTGCCATTTGTCTGCCATACGTGCCACGTTTTTTTCTATGCGAATACACGTTGCGCCGCATCCCAACAGTTCGGCTGCGTATTCTGAAAGAAACTTGCATACTTCTTTGACCGAAGGCATGTCATTGTTTATGATTTCAGTCTTCATCATCTTCAGTATATTCTTCAAGTTCTTCGTCAACACTTTCCCACTCTATGAACCTGTGGTATTTTCTCTCGTTGCGTACAGTCTGTAAACGTCGCATCAGGAAAATCCATCCGAGAACCGCCACGGTCAATGCCCAAATAAAACTTCTTTCGTCCATAACTATTGCATGTTAATTGATTTCTGCTGCAAAGGTAGATGCTTCTGTGTGCCTCCGGAAGTATCGGCAAACGGTTGTTTCGATAACTGCAATAGAAAGAAGGGTGGGAATCTTATTGGTATAAATTAGGTGTGTTCACAGACTTTTCCGATTTGACAAAATGATATTTTCGCCCAAAATGAAAATTTAACACTTCGAGCGATTTTTTTCCGAGAACGGAGAAACGAAATTTTTGTTGTAAGGATAATATGTTGATAATCAATGCAATATAAAATTTATCAAAACACTCAAAAAAATGTGTCGGACGCAATTTCTTGATAATTTTGTGCATTCTGATAATATATTGATTACTAATATGTTACAATAAATTCTGCCATTTTTACTCTCTAACACGGCTTCAATTTCATTTACTTTTAAGTTTCAGTTCAGACGCTCTTCCAATGTCGTAGATTACACACTTCTTAACATTTCATTCGAAGCAAACTGTCTTTTTCTCCACTTCCTACTGCAATTTCCTTTTCAGCGCGCTGTTTTTATTTTTTCAGCGCACAGTGAGAGATTTTTCAGTGCGCTGTGGTTAAAAATACAGTGCGCTGCGAAGAAAAAAACAGTGCGCTGGAAATTTGAAAACTTAGTAGTTTTTTTCAAATGACTCTTCGTCGGGAATAAATAAATGTAAAAGAACTGTTCTGAAACGAAACACTATTTCACAATTCACAGAAGCTTCATGAAATGCGCATAAAACCCTCGTTCTGCGATAAAAGTTCGGATTGCTTCATTTTGAAGCGTTCCAGAGGACTTGGAATTTTAACATTTGGCAAAATCAAAAAGATAGCATTTGTGTGTAAAATCGGAATAAAAGATTTTATTTATTAGAATATTTAAACATTTTGTCAAAATTGAATACCCCTCCAAAAAACGATGTCAAAAATTTTCTTATGGGAGTCAGTATTTGCTTTTGTGAGTCGTTCTATTTTGAATTGTTTCGTACTTGTGAAATGAATTTTCAATAGCCTTGTAATTGGATAAAATGATTAAATTTGCAGAAACATGCTATTTGTAAGATTTTTTAATTTCTCCAAGGATTTTTGTTAGCCATGAAACGAGTGATTATGACATCTGTAAGGTTGATACAAATGTTACAAATTTGAAAATATATGAGACAATAATGTATGAGTGGACACGATTCTGCAAGTCATGGTTACATTTGTGTAAGTGAGGATTAGGGATATTCCATAATTTTGCAGACATAAGTTCAACTTGTAATAACGGTTATTTATGTCAAAACAAATGTTCATCAAAAGAATGGCATGTATGGCTTTTGCTGCATTCGCGCTTGGAACTACAAATGTGAATGCCGTGAACCTTTTTGAGCCTGAAGAATCAGGGTTCTGCAATCCTGTGATATGGGCAGACGTTCCGGACCCGGACGTTATTCGTGTGGGAGAAGATTTCTACATGGTGAGTACAACCATGCATCTGATGCCGGGATGTCCGGTGATGCGTTCCCGCGATCTTGTGAATTGGGAAACGATAGGTTATGTTTTCGATAAGCTGGAAGATACTCCGCGCTATGATATGGAAGGAGGTACGGTGTATGGTAAAGGTCAGTGGGCGACATCTATTCGCTATCGCAATGGACGTTTTTATGTACTCTTTTCGCCGAATGACGAGCCGTATAAATCCTATATATATACTACGGAAAATCCGGCGGGCAAATGGACATTGTTGTGCCGTACCAATCATTTTCATGATTCGTCACTCTTTTTCGATGATGATGGAAGAGTTTTCGTGTTTAGTGGCAGCGGCAATATTTTCCTCACAGAACTGAAACCAGACCTTACGGGAGTGCTTCCCGGAGGGATTGACAAGGTTGTGATACATCCTGATTCTTCCGAAACAGGGTTGCATGAAGGAAGCCGTGTAATCAAACATAATGGAAAATATTATGCCTTTATTATTTCTTGGCCTGCCGGTAAACCGCGCCGCCAGTTGTGTTACCGTGCAGACCATATTGAAGGTCCGTATGAGAAATGTGTCGTGCTTGAATCCGAGTTCGGAGGTTTCCCATACGTGGGACAGGGCTGTCTTGTGGATGATTCGGACGGAAACTGGTGGGGCATGATTTTTCAGGATAGAGGCGGTGTAGGGCGCATTCTTACACTGAGCCCTTGTACATGGACTGATGGCTGGCCGATGCTTGGCGATTCCGATGGCAAAGTCCCGTTGAATGTGGCAAAAAAGCTCTGTCCGCTTGAGAATGCCGCAATCAGTTCTTCTGATGAATTTGAAGATGGCAAGATGTCGGTGCTTTGGCAATGGAATCATAATCCGATACCCGAAGGATGGTCGCTCACCGAGCATCCGGGTGAGTTGCGGTTGACAAACATGAAAGTGTGTGACAATCTTTTTGAAGCTCGCAACACCCTTTCTCAGCGTATGGAGGGACCTTATGGCGATGCTTCTGTGAAAATCAATGTGGCGAACATGAATCCCGGTGACATTGCAGGCTTTGCGGCATTTAACGGTGACACCGGACTTGTCTCTGTGGAGGCGGAAGACGAAGAAAAGTGGATTGTGGCACGCACCACATCTGTCTCTCTTGAACCAGAAAAGCACAGGGTTGTCGAAGTGAATGATGTAGAGACGGAAAGGATTGCATTGAATACTGATGACATTTATTTCAGAATTACGACTGATTTCACACCGGGACAAGACATGGCAGAGTTCTATTACAGTACGGACGGACACGACTGGCAGAAGATTGGAAAGCCTTTCAAGATGATTTTCGATTACAGACGTTTCTTTATGGGCACGCGTTTCGCTATTTTCAATTATGCCACTAAGACTCCCGGAGGTACGGTTGGGATAGATTGGTTTCATGTAAAGACCCTGCAGTCGCCGGATGGAAATCGCTAACCGGTACTATGGATAAGTAACGGAAGACCGTATAAGAACACATTATAATAAATTATATATTACCAGATGAAAACAAAAGTATCATTATTTTCAGGCTTGGCAATTGCTGCATTCGCTTCATTGGTATCTTGCCAGCAGTATAACAGAGTTGATATCGACTTGTCACAGAAAGGGGCTGATGTCGATAAAAGTATGTACGGACTCTTTTTTGAGGAAATAAATCATGCCGGAGACGGAGGACTGTATGCAGAGTTAATACAGAACCGTGGTTTCGAAGAGCATGTCGTTCCCGGAGGAATGACCTATCGTGACGGAAAAGCTTATGCTCCGCGTTCAGCCAATTACTATGGTTTGGACACTATCGAATCGTGGGTTCCGTGGGATATTGAAGCAAAGAAGATGCAGGGATGGCAGATAAAGTCGTCTGATGTTACATACGATGTTGTAATTCCCCAACATCCTTTGCATGAAAATACATCTCATGCTTTAAGTCTGACCATCAATAAAATAGCCTCAGGAGAAACACCGTCGCTCATAAATACCGGATATTGGGGGATGAGTGTGAAGAAAGGCGAGAAATATAATCTCCGGTTCTATCTGCTTTCTTCTGATTACTGTGGTGATGTAACTGCTTCAATATTCGATTCAGAGAGCGGTCGGAAAGTTTCGGAAGTAGCTTTTGATGTCAATTCCGATGGAAAATGGAATGAATATACGGCAACGATGATTCCCGAAGACGACTTGGAACATGCTAATTTCAGCCTGTCATTCAATAACAAAGGAACATTGTTGGTAGATTATGTCTCGCTTTTCCCGCACAACACTTTCAAAAATCGCCCTAACGGTCTGCGCCCTGATATAGCTCAGATGTTGGGTGAACTTCATCCGGCATTCCTGCGCTGGCCGGGAGGATGCATTGTCGAAGGAATCACTCTTGGCAACAGGGTGAATTGGAAGGAGACACTGGGCGATCCGATGACTCGTCCCGGACAGTTTAGTCTGTGGGGCTACCGCAATACGTATGGTTTCGGTTATCATGAATTTCTTCAGTTCTGTGAAGATCTCGGGATGGATGCCATGTTTGTAGCCAATGCGGGACTCTCATGCAGCATCCGTAATGGCGATTATGTCAGCGGAGAAAAAGCACTTCAGCCGTTCTTGCAAGACATTGAAGATGCTATAGAGTATGCCACAGGTGACACCACTACGACATGGGGTGCAAAGCGAGCAGCCAATGGACATCCGGAACCGTTTGTCCTGAAATATGTTGAGATTGGTAATGAAAACGGTACTGACAGATATGTAGATAACTACAATTATCTGTATGCCAAACTGAAGGAGAAATACCCTGAAATCACATTCATCAATACGCTTGCATGGTGGTTTGACGAAATAAACCGTGTAGAACATCTGGAAATGATTGACCCTCATTGGTATGAGACTCCAGACTATTTCTATAAGTCCAATACACTGTTTGACAGTGTTCCCCGAGGCAAATATGATATTTATGTCGGTGAGTATGCCTGCAACAACGGAGTCGGTTCCGGTAATATGAATGCAACTCTCAGTGAAGCAGCCTTTATGATGGGGATGGAGCGTAACTCCGATGTGGTGAAGATGACTTCCTATGCGCCTCTGCTCACTAATGTCAATGCACCGAACTGGCATTGTAATCTCATCTGGTTCGACAGGTCGAGAGTGGCAGGACGAGCTTCTTATTATCTTCAGAAGATGTTTGCCGATAATCGTCCGGACTATAATGTCTCCATTTCTCCGACTGTTGGAACTCCTGTTAAGCAGCTTGTTGAGCCGGGAACATTCGGTGTAGGCTCATGGAATACACAGGTTGAGTATAAGGATTTCACTGTTTCTTCGGGCGACAAGACTACTTCAATCTCTATGGATAAGGTGGTCGAGTTCATGGGTGAATGGCAGAAAAATGACGGAACATTGGCTCAAACCTCTGCGCAGAGTCCTACAATGGCGGTATTTGGCGATTTTAATGAATCTGATTACACTGTTCGGTTTAAGGCGCGCAAGACATCTGGAAAAGAAGGCTTTGTTTTCTATTTCGGTCTTACATCTGAAGGAAAGAAGGGATATGCCTTCAATGTCGGTGGATGGAACAACACGTCAACTAATCTCCAGAGTGTGGTGGACAGAAACCTCTCGGGAGCAGATTCTAAGGCTGTGCCGTTCACAGTAGAGTCCGGTAAATGGTATGATGTTGAAATCAAGGTTTCTCCTGACATGACCTCGCTCAAGATGGACGGAAAGGAAGTCATTTCATGGGGCGGACAGGAGATGCCGCAGCAGTTCTTCCTTGCTGGCTACGACAAAAATGCCGGAGAAGCTGTAATAAAAGCGGTCAATGCTTCTTCTTCGTCTTATCCTGCTGAGTTCAATCTTGCTGGAGCTTCAGAGGTTTCACGAAGTGGAACAATCACGACTCTGAAGTCGGAAAGTCTTGATGATGAAAATTCACTTGACGAACCTTTCAAGATTGCTCCGGAAACAAAATCCTTCGATGGCTTCTCTTCTCAGTTTAAGTATGATTTGCCGCCGTATTCTGTTGTGGTGATGCGAGTTAAGGTGAAACTTGATTAGGCTGTTGGAAGTTTGTTATAGGACGTATTTCATGCTTTAATTAGGTGTATTCCGTGTTTTTAAGTGCATAGACCTATTAAAGCATGGAATATGCCTATAAAAAAGCCTCCATAACAAAATTTTTTATATATACTTTTTAACAAAATTATTTTCTGACAAAAAGATAGTATATTTGGCAAATGAAAATCTATAAGATGATTATTTTACCGAAATACTATCTTTTTGATTTCGTTAAATGTTAAAATCTCAAGCCCTCTGGAACGCTTCAAAATGAAGTAATTTGAACTTTTGTCGCAGAACGAGGGTTTTATGCGCATTTCGTGAAGCCTTCAAGAATTGTAAAATAGTGTTTCATTTTGGAATGCTTCTTTCACATTTATTTATCTCCGGCGAAGAGTATTTGAAAAAAAAGTACTAAGTTCTCAAATTTCCAGCGCACAGTTTTTTTCTTCGCA
>X363_Desmarests_Spiny_Pocket_Mouse__coassemble_860_pt1 | contig 14192 bp, 13 predicted proteins | sample X363_Desmarests_Spiny_Pocket_Mouse__metabat2_low_PE_006 | metagenome-assembled genome bin X363_Desmarests_Spiny_Pocket_Mouse
CACTATTTCACATTTCAATGAGGTGTCAGAAAATGCGCGTAGAATCCCCGTTCTCTGAGAAAAGTTTGGCGCAGTCGATTTTGACGCGTGCCAGAGGGCTTGGAATTTTAACATTTGACAAAATCGAAAAGAAAGAAAATACGCTGCATAACAAACAAATAAAAACTAAAATGCTTGAATTGCTATCATTTTGTCAGAATGAGACAGGCATCAAAAAAACGATATCAAAAATTTTTTTATGGAGCAATAGTGATGTTGGAATCCGGGCTTGCTATAACTGTTGTTTTGATATAGAATTGGCAGAGAAGCTATACACAATCATTAACATTAGGAGGGAAAATTGTTAATGCGTAAAATCTGTTGGAAATATTTTTGCTTTTGACAATCAGTTTGTTATGATTTTAAGAGAAATATTTTTAGTTAAATATTTTACAGAGTTTTGTATGAAAAATCCGGCATTTATAAACACCATACCTTTGTTGCGTGATTAAAAAGAAGTCGGGTGTGCACCACTTTCATATATCACCGGATTGTTTGCACAACAATCTCAGTATGCAAGATTATTAATCAATCAATAACAAGAAGAAAGTTTTATGAAGCAATATGACTTTTTATTGGTCGGTGCCGGACTATTCAATTCCGTGTTTGCCTATCAGGCGAAGAGGCACGGGAAGCGATGTCTGGTGATAGACAAGCGGGCACATTTGGGAGGCAACATACATTGCGAGAAGACGGAGGGTATTGTGGTGCATAAATATGGTCCACACATATTTCATACAGACAATAAGGAAGTGTGGGATTTTGTCAATACGCTCACTCCTTTCAACAGTTTCACTCTCAACATCATCGCATATTATAAAGGACGCGTGTTCAATCTTCCTTTTAACATGAACACATTTCATCAGATGTGGGGAGTCGTCACTCCTGAAGAGGCGAAAAAGAAGCTGTCGGAGATTAGGCGCGGCAATGAAGGTACGGCAGACGTTTCTGTTGAGCAGCAGGCATTGCAACTTGTCGGGAGAGACATGTATGAGACCTTGATTAAAGGATACACGGAGAAACAGTGGGGACGACCGTGTGAGGAATTGCCGGGAACCATCTTGAAAAGGCTGCCTGTAAGATTTACATACGACAACAATTATTTCACAGACCGCTATCAGGGGATTCCGCAGGAAGGCTATGACAAGCTTGTTGAAAGACTGTTGCAGGGTGTCGAATGCCGAACCGGCTGCAACTATTTCGGTGACAAGGACTATTTTGACCGTCTGGCGGACAAGATTGTGTTTTCCGGTGCCATTGATGAGTTTTTCAACTACGAGTTCGGAGCCTTGGAATACAGAAGTCTGCACTTTGAGGAGGCAACCGTCATGACCGACAATTGGCAGGGGAATGCTGTTGTAAACTATACGGATCGTGAAGTTCCTTACACAAGAATTATCGAACACAAACATTTCGATGCAGGAAATGCGGAAGCAATGCGTATGCCTGTCACAATCATCACCAAGGAATATCCGTTGCCGGTGACATTGGGAGAAAGAAGCAAGACGGAACTGTATTATCCTGTCAATGACGAGAGGAACAACAGGCTGTATGGAAAGTATAGAGAACGTGCCGGACAATCTCCTCGTGTCATATTCGGAGGAAGGCTTGCCGAATACAGATACATGGATATGGACGATGTGATAGAAAGCAGTATGAGGATTTTTGAACAGACCAAAACAGACAGAATATGAACAGAGGAACAAGTAATTGCGTGATAGCCGCTGTCGGGAAGGACAGTCTTCATCGCGAATGGATAAAGGACAGTGAGCATAGGAACTTTGATTTGCATCTCATTGTGTATGATGATTCCTTTTCCCAGTACGAAGGGGATACCCCTTTTGTCTGTCAGTCAACAGGACATAAGCTCAAACTTGTGTATGAATATCTCATGCTACATGCCGACTATATGAAGAAGTATGATTTCTTCTTCATCCCTGATGATGATGTATGTATGACTGCACAACAAATATCCGGGCTTTTTGAGCTGATGGACAGATATGGGCTGGAAATAGCACAACCGTCGTTGACCAAATCCTACTTTACGTTCAAACACACCTTGCAGGACAGGAGATTCAAGTTGAGATACACTGATTTTGTGGAAATGATGGTTCCGTGCTTTTCACGTGAGGCACTCCGGAAGGTGTTGTTCACCTTCAATGAGAACCGGAGCGGATGGGGCACGGAGTATCACTGGGCATCGCTTATAGGGAGTTCCCGGACAGACATGGCGGTTATAGATGAAATTGCCGTAAGACATGTCCGCCCCATACAGTCGTGGACACGGAAGAATTTTAACGAGATGCAGGATTATCTGAAGAAATACGGGTTGTCAAGGCAGATTCATGTCTATTCTTTTATTCTTTCGGAACAAGCGGGCATGAGATATCGCGGAGGAACGGAAAAGCAGGTGGTGCTGTTAGCCACTCATTTTTATGATGAAGAGCATATTCTCCGGAAGTATGAGAGACTGAAGAAAGAGCTGAATCCGGATATGTATGATGTGGTTCTGCTTTACAACACCGATGACAAGCGGGAAATGTTTCGCATACCGGAATATGTGGATGTCTGCATATACGATTTGCACGACATCAATTCCTTGCATTATGAACCTATTCTGGAAGATATGTTGCCGGGGAGCTGCCATTTTCCGGTTTTGAAATTTTATAAAGAACATCCGTACTATTCATATTATTGGTTCATTGAGTATGATGTGGATTTTACCGCTTCATGGGACAAGTTTATGGGTGCATTCAATGACAAAGACTATGATTTCATCAGTTCATACGTGGAAAAATATGATTTGCAGAGGAACGGAGGATGGCATTGGTGGAACAGGTATAACAATGTGGGGTATCCGCTGGAGAAATGCGTAAAGGCTTTTAATCCGGTTTGCAGATATTCTGCCGGGGCACTGGAGTACATTGACCGCTATCAGAGCGAGGGACATTCGGCGCATTCGGAGCTGCTGATAACGACGTGTCTGTATAATGCAGGGTTCAAGGTGGCGGACTTTGGAGGTCGGGGCGATTTTGTCGATTCCGGCAATGTGGATAGATTCTATATAGACAACGGCAATCCGGCATGTAAGACCATGCGATACAGACCTGTATATACGGAAGAGGAGTTGTCAGGAGAGCTGGAGCAGGGGAAGTTATATCACCCTGTAAAGATGCAGAATATACTGAACTTAAACTACTAACTTATAAAAAACGGATTTATGAAACATGCTGTATTGATAATGGCTCATAAAGAAATTGAGCATCTGTGCCGTCTTGTAAGATATTTTGAGCGGGACTGCTATGTATTTATACATATAGATAAGAAAAGTGATATAAAGGAAGAAGACATAAGAAAGCTGGAGCGACTGGAACAGGTTGCGGCTGTTTATCGCAAATTTAGTGTGCATTGGGGAGGATTCAGCATTCTGCGGTGTGAAATGTTCATGCTGCGGGAAGCTCTGGCAAGATGCGATGCCGAATATTTTCATCTTATAAGCGGGCAGGACTACCCGGTGTGTCCGTTGAATGACTTTCTGGATTTCTTTGAAGAGAACAGTGGCAAGAGTTTTATTCAGTATGTGCATCTTCCTCATCCGAGATGGGAAGGATATACGTTCACGAGATTCCAATATTTCTACATCTATGACTGGATGAAGAACGGAAAGAAATCGTATCGGTTTGTCAAGAAGATTGTTGATTTCCAGAAGAGACATGCTCTTAAAAGACGTGTGCCGGATTGTTTCGATCATTTGTATGGCAACTCACAGTGGTTCTCGATATGCAGACAAGCTGTCTCGGATTTGCTTGATTATACAAGGTCGCATCCTGCGCTGTATAGAAGAATGTGGATGACTTTCGCACCCGAAGAGAGTTACATATCCACAGTGTTGGTAAATCTGAATCAGGGAAGGGATATTGTGCCGTGCAACTACAGATATATAAGGTGGAAATATGAAAACGGCAGTACTCCAGCCAATCTGTGCATGAAGCATTTCCATTTTCTGTTGGAAAGGAAATACTTGTTTGCCAGAAAATTTGAGAGTCCATATTGCAAGGAACTGGTGGAAACCATAGACAAGTATATCATCCACGGAGAAAAGGAAGTGAGAGTCATGGAGAATGGAGGTTGGGACTATGATGGTTTCTTGAGATATTCATACGAGGGAGAGTTCACACGTGCCGTATTGCATATCTGCAAATATACCAAGGTGGATTCTGTTCTCGACATGGGTTGCGGAGCCGGAGCATACGTGGCGGCATTGCGCAGAGAGGGGCTTGCCGTTGCCGGATATGACGCCAATCCGAATACGGAAAAGTTGTCCGGGCTTCTTTTGCCGGAAGATGACGAACCTTGCGGACAGGCAAGCCTGACGGAGGATTTGGAGGTGGAAGACAAGTTTGATTTGGTCATTTGTAAGGATGTGCTGCCATATATACCGGAGAATCTGGAGGCGAAAGCTGTCGAGAATCTGGCTTTGTTGTCTGCAAAATACATTCTGGTTAGTTGGTATATGCAGTGTGAGCCTGCTGATGAAGGAGTACGTTGTCGTCAGGAAGAAGAAGTCGTCAGCCTGTTTGAACGTGTCAGCTTCAAGATGAACAGGGAACTGTCGGCACAAATCCGAGAACAGACCGGAGGTGATGGGAGAAAACTCTATTACCTTTTTGAGAGTAAACATTAAGAGTCTGTTCTGGAGGCTAATCTCCTGAATTGTTAAAAGCCAAATTCTTGCTGAAACATTTTTGTCTCTGTCAATCAATTTGTTAGAAATTTAAGAATGATTTTTTGTGTTAAAAAGCATACAAATATTTGGATGAAAAATCTTGCGTTTGCAAACACCATACCTTTGCAGCGTAATTAAAAAGATTGTCGGACACGAAACGAAATTTTGGAGATTCGTTTTCAGTGGAAGTGAAACATGAATAATAAAAAAGTAGAACATGGTACATCTTAATAAACATGAAATAGAAATATCTGCCGGCATGCAAAGCGATTGTTGCACCTATCAGAATGTGAGGGGACCGCCTTCTTTCACACCGGATTTGTAGAAGCAGCATTGTTGAATTTTTATTTCAAGATACAAAAATGAACAAGAAAATAAAAGTTGTGCTTCTCGCCATAAAGATTATTGTTGTGGCAATCAAGAAGTATAGAAACAGAGTATAAAACTTGGGCGGGCAATCGGCAGCTTTGCCGATGTCGCCCGCCCCTAAAAACAAAAAAATTATGAAGACGATAAAAAGATATTATAGTGCAAAAACAGCAGCATATCCTGCAAGTACACAGAGTAATAACAATTCACCAAAAGGAAGTATAAACAATCCATATACACAGGAGGAGTTCGAAAGTTTTGAGGACGGTACATGGCCTGGAGGATGGGTGGAAGGTATGGGTTATGTAATTCCGCAAGTTAATATTAATGGTTCGAGAAGTAGTTCTTCCGACCCATACTCATCGGGAAGTGACCCTTCTGACCCTTGGGGAAGCCTCTCTTCCAATCCGTGGGCTTCTGACGGAAGCAATCCTAATGGAAACAACCCCGGCGGAGGCGGTGGTGGTAACGCTGGAGGAACAGGAAGACCTGGGACTTCTGGAGGAACTGGAAATTCGAATAACTCTTCAAATATCAAGCTTGCAGGAAAATATACTAAAATATCCCAATACTCGCGTAATATTTTGCTTAATCTAAAAGGTTATAAAGGGACAATATATATTACATCTATAGCTAGAACCCCGGAAGAGCAGGCAAGAGCGATGTTGAACAATATAAAGAAAAATGGAGTCCAGTCGCAATTGAATTTATATAGAGAACCAGGGCAAAGTGTTGTTAGAGTTTACAATTCCAATTTAACAGATGCGCAAAATATTGCAGCAATGACTGCAAAAATTATAGAAGTGGGACCTTCGAATGTTTCCCATCATTGTGCTGATACGTCAGTTCTAAATGTAATAGATGTATCAAGGTCTAATTTGGCAAATGCAGATGCGTTTTTAAATGCTCTGGAAATAGAAAAGCAAAAAGGTGTAATTAGTAAGTATATCGATGAGAAAAACAATAATTGTGTTCATATTGAAATACCTCAACCGTAGTGCTTTTAAACGTATTTAAACTTTCATGATTTTGAATCTTTATTTCACTTTTTAATATAAGACACAAAAGTAGAAAAACAAGATTAAAATATGAATATAATAACGAACAATTTGTTATGGTGTCCAGTTTGATGTATTTCAACAGGATTGTACACCTAACAAATTGTTCTATAAGTTTATATCTTTTGTTCTTATTTCTAAAAATAGAAGAACTGATAATTTATTTTATTTGTTTTCTTTGATAAAATATCCTCTTTTTATTTTTTAACTGTACATTTGATAACAAATAATAAAAATTGGGGCAAAGTTAAAAGCCATTAAATAGGAACATCATGAGGAAGGACACTTTCATAAATCTTTTGTTTTTTGCAGTATTTGCATACATCCCTTTTATTTTGTTTTCATGCGTAAGCAAGACTCGTGAGGACGTAGGTTGTAAATCCGAATATTATTATCGGACTAATAATAATATCAGCTTTGAAGACAACATCATAGAACTGAGGTATGACGAAGGAAAGTTAGTGGACGGGTACTTCTGGGGGACAAGTGACGAGTTTGATAGCGGCAGGGAAGGCTATCGTCCTGGAGCTACCGTGTTACAAATGAAAGATTTGAAGATAAAAGATGATACTATTTCATTTATGCTGGATTCGCAAGGACAAATCTTTTTCAGCAATGCAATAGATGTAGATATACATTCGTGTGAGGAAGCACTGAAGAAGGGTTATCGTGTATGGATAGAAACTCCGGACACTATAGTAGATTCTCCTCATTCTCCTTTTTATGGTAAAGTAAGTTATAAGGGGAGAATGTATAATGACGCTATAGAGATAGATTATGCGGAGGAAAACTCGAGTTGCTCTTTTGTCGATATACGATATTTCGTCAGAAAAAGTCTGGAAGAGATAAAAGTCATTGACAGACGTCTTCCCGAAGAAAGAGACATTGCCAACAGCGTGTTGTATTACGGAAAAATGAGTGAACTATTGGACAGCCTCATGAATATTGACTATGAGGAGAATGGATTAATTACATACTATGAATTTCCTACGTCGGGGGCAAACTCCATTTCAAATGATTATTTTTGCGGTTTTGATGTGGATGAAGACGGGCAGATGTACTTTGCCGGGGGCACTCCTTTGCAGGTGGCTTGTTTTAACGGAAATGGTAAAAACTTGATTTACCGCAGGGTGATAGAGGATAATTTGACAAGGATGGATTTGTTTCATACTCGCCACGACAGCATATATATCATAGATGAGAACAAGAATGAGCTGATGCGTATGCATAAGGACGGTAGCGGTGATGTGGTGAGGATGAAGCTCAAGGACGACAAGATAAGGCAGTGCCAATTCAAGGATGACTGTTTCTTGGCATTCAAGGAAGAGGAGAAAGAGGATGTGATAATAGGCAGTGGTGAGTCCATGAAAAACAAATGGAATCAGAAGACGTATGACTATGGCGGCAATCTGCTTGACGAGAGAACTATTGAGATCAGCTTCTGCTATTTGGATATGTTGGTAAGGTCTGCTCCTGTAAAAGAATCTGTAAAAGAGGATAAGGATGATATGCTCTGGTATTATAAAGAAGGCAAACTCAGGTATTATAAGGACTACAGAGGCAGGTATAAAGGACTCTATCTGCATTGGTGTGCTTATATTGTAGAAAATGGGATGTACTATGAAATGCAGTTGACGGATAAGGATGGAAATGTTAAGTACAGGTATAAAATATCGGAAGATGCCATTCCCGGAGGACCTATGAGTGTAGGATGTAAAGAATTTGCTTGTCTGCATTTCCCGAGATACGAGATTATTCGTAACAACAAGTTTTATTTGGTGAGATTTATTGATGAAACACAGAATGCTGTTGTCACATGTATTGACCTTGAAGTGGCATTCCCTGATTTATGAGATTAATAAGTAACAAATAAGATTATGAAAGCGTATTGATTTGGAAATATTCTATTAAGTCATGAGGAGGAATAAATGATTGCAATTATATGAAAGATTACAAAATTATGAATATATTCTTTACAACTGTGTTGACGTTATGTCTTGTTTCGTGTGGTTCTGGGACAAATGAGCAGTCTGTATGTTCTGAAGACGAGGAACGGATTAGATTTGTCATAAAGGGAGAGATTGACTATTCGCTCAGACATGGGGACATGGACAAGGGTATTGCCTTAATAAAGGCGGCAGAACGTATATATAAAGATGATGCTTCCTTGCAATATATCAAGGGGATTGTGTACTACAAGCAAGGTAGAAATGAATTGGCTGAGGACGCATTTCGAAGATCATTTTCTTTGTATGATTCTTTATTGGAAAGAGCACCTTCTTTGAATTACGCTCTGAATAAAGCTTCATGTCTTCTTTTTATCGCAGATTCGGCAGAATATAACCGTGAGCTGGATAGTGTATGCAATATGGAGTATTATCGAAAAGAAAGCCTTACCTTGGGTGAATATATAGATATGCTTCGTAGTTTGTCACGTGAAGATGTGTGTGAAGGATGTTTTCGTTCTGCAGACAGTATGGCAATTGTCAACAGTACCCTTCCCGCAAGTGGCTATACCCTCAATTAAACAAAGAATATTATGGAATCTCGGTTATCTTTTGTCTTGGTTGCATTTATAATCTTGTGCAACTGTACAGGTGGCAATGAACAGAAACAAGAAAGTTTGACGGCACTAAAAAAGGAAATTTCCATGAAGCTGATACATGACAGTATTGATTATGCTTTTGCTTTGGCGGAAAAAGGGGAGATTCTTTACCCGGATGACCCTCAAATGTCTATGGTGAAAGCTGTAATCTTTCAGAGCCGAAATATGAACGATTCTGCAAGATATTCATTTAAGCGTTCATATATATTGTATGATTCTTTGCTGCATATTCGCCCATGTATCACCTTCTCAATTAATAAGGCTGTATGTCTCATGTTTCTTGAAGGACAAGATGCATATAATGATGAACTGGATAAAATATTGGAGAACGATTCGTATAGAAAGGATATTTCGGCGATTGAAGAATATGTGGAAATGCTTCGGTTGTTGCAACGTGAGGATGTCGAGAGAGCATTTTTTCAGACAAGAAGCTGGTATTATTTAAAATGAAGAAATATGAGAAGTGTATTTATTTTGATTTTGCTTACGATTTTCATGCAAAATATTCACGCACAGGAGACTGTTGCAGAAGGTTCTGTCGAGGCACAAATTTTGAATTTTTATAAATCATGGTTATGTGCTGAGACGGTGGAGCAAACCGCCATGTTGGAAGAAAAATATATGACTCCGGAAATGAAAAGAAAAAAGGAACGTATAATCGGAGTCTGTGGTGTAAATCCGTTCCTTCGGGCACAAGATTACACGGAATATACGATAAACAGTTTGTTGTGTACGCATTTAGATGGTAACTGGTATAATGTGTCGTTTCAGCATGAAGAGAACTCAAAGAGAGTCAATATTCCGATAAGAGTTTTGACAGACAAGAAATATGGGAAGACACTTATCGCATACGTCGTACCGGAATGGGGAGGAGAGCAGTATGGGGATTCATTGTTTTTGCAGAACAATAGCTATAAGTCTGTCATGGACAAATCGACACGGCATGATGCTGAAACATTTATAAAATCGTTCTACCGGCAATATATTAATCTGTATGTAAGGATGGAGAGTTCGATGAAACAGGACTTGGAAGAACTTAGGACAAAGTTCTGTACACAGGTCTTAAATGAGAAATTTAAGGAGGCAGCAGATTTTAATAGGGAGGATTGTGGTTGTGATAGCTATGATTTGCTGGTCAATAATTTCGACTTTGATGTTTTCTGGATAGCGGATTTTACAATAAATCCGGAAGGAGCAGATATATTCCGAATCTCATATAAATATAAGTCTGATGATTCATTTGTGGTTTCTTTTCAAGTAAAGGTGTGTGAAGAAAACGGATATTACAAACTTGAAAACATATTATTATAAAAAGACGTGTTATTGGAACAAGAACCGGATAGTTTCTTGAAAGGTTATAATGACTTACAAATTAACTTTTAATTGTGATATTATCAAAAGTAATAAAATAAGAAATCATGAAAAAGACTCATTTATATACCTTATGTATTTTTGTTTTCCTTGCATACACCTCTTCCATTTTGTTTTCATGTGGAAGCAAAACGCGTGGACATGTGGGATATACACATTCCGTATATTATTATCGTACTTCAGATTTTAATGCCAGATATGAAGATAACATCATAGAGCTGAGGTATGACGAAGAAAAGCTGGTGGACGGGTTCTTTTGGGGGACAAGTGATGAGTTTGATAGCGGTAGAGAGGGCTATCGTCCCGGAGCCATTGTGCTGCAGATGAAAGATTTGAAGATAAGTAATGATACAATTTCATTTACGCTGGATTCACGAGGACAAATCTTTTTCAGCAATGCAATAGATGTAGATATACATTCGTGTGAGGAAGCACTGAAGAAGGGTTATCGTGTATGGATAGAAACTCCGGACACTATAGTAGATTCTCCTCATTCTCCTTTTTATGGTAAAGTAAGTTATAAGGGGAGAATATATAATGACACTATAGAGATAGATTATACGGAGGAATACTCGAAATATTCTTTTGGCGATATACGATATTTCGTCAGAAAAAGTCTGAAAGAGATAAAAGCTATTGATAGACGTCTTCCCGAAGAAGAGGATATAGCCAACAGTATATTGTTTTTAGGTAAAAAGGGTGAGAACAATATGGGAAATGATAATGATGTTGACTTAGACAGCCTCATGAATATTGACTATGAAAAAGATGGACTGATTGCATATTATAAATTTCCTATATCTGGAAGAAACGACTCTATTCCAAGCAAAGGTAGTTTTCTATGTGGTTTTGATGTGGATAAAGACGGGCAGATGTACTTTGCAGGTGGTGTTCCTCTGCAGGTGGCATGTTTTAGCAAGGAGGGTAAAATGCTTATTTATCGCAGGGTGATAGAGGAAAACTCGACAAAGATGGATTTATTCCATACTCGCCACGACAGCATATACATTATTGACGAAACTAAGAATGTACTGATGCGTATGCACAAGGACGGCAGCGGGGATGTGGTGAGGATGAAGCTCAAGGACGACACGATAAGGCAGTGCCAGTTCAAGGATGACTGTTTCTTGGCATTCAAGGAAAAGGAAATAGTAAGCAGTGACGAGTTCGTGAAAAATAAATGGAATCAGAAGACGTATGACTATAGCGGCAATCTGCTTGACGAGAGGACTATCGAGGTCTGCTATTTGGAAATGTTGGTAATGGACGCTCCTGTAAAGGAGTCTGTGGAAGAAGAGAAGGAAGGCGGACTCTGGTATTATAAAGATTACAGAGGCAGGTATAAAGGACTGTATCTGCATTGGTGTGCATATATTGTAGAGAGTGGAATATATCGTGAGATACAGTTGACGGATAAGGATGGGAATATTAAGTACAGACGTAAGATATCAGATGATGCAGTTGTCGGTGATACAAGAAGCACAGAGTGTAAAGAGTTTGAATATTTGCATTTCCCGAGATATGAAATTGTCCGGAACAATAAGTTCTATCATGTAGGATTTGACTGGGAAAAGAATTGTGCTGTTGTCACATGTATTGACCTTGAAGTGGCATTCCCTGATTTATAAAACAAAAAAATAGATATATGATGAAAATAGCGGCATATATTATTGTGGTATTCTTTCTTTTCCCATTTAAAGGTCAATGTGAATCCTCTTTACAGCAATCAGACAGCGTCGCTGCACTGTTCCAACTGTTTCTGACTGACTTTACCGACCATGACAGAAAGGATATTGACATTCTCACATTCGGCGACATGATATTCCATCAAAGGATAGACAAGGATAAGTACGGCATGTTCTTGCCGGAATCGGATGACTGTGATTGTTCAGAGGAGTACACCTACTGGCAGCAGGGGAGTTTCTTGCAAAAGGGGAATATTGTAGTCGTTTTCATGCATAGATACTGCTATGACGACGAGTTCTATTCCTATTGTGACTACATGGTTGCCACATACACACGAGATGGGCGGCTTATAGACAGCAAGTCAGTGGGGCGCATTGGCAGACTCTACAACTTCAGGATGGAGGGAGACGTGAAACATCTGCGCATCGTGTCCGAATGCGGTGAACTGATGAATCCTGAGGAACTGAGGGACTATGGTGATCTGATGTATTCGATGGAGAAGAAGAATTTTGAGGTTTGCAAGGATGGCAGAATAAAGGAGAGCAGAGTCGGCAAACAGTGGGTGGAGACTGTGCAGCAGAAAGACGGAATCGTAAAGCACGTGACTTTCGATGAGTATATGGACTTCTTTATACCGTGGGAGAGTGACAAGGTGTCGAAAGAGACATTCTACAGAAAAGGAAGTGAAGAGTTGAAATATAGTTATAGAAAGACTTTTCTTCCAGACAGTGTTGACTGCGGCTGTAAGCGCAGGAACTCAAGTTGGACTCCCGCATTCAGAAAGGAAACCGAAGATTACATCATTGTGTTCTTCCAGAATTTCTGCGACTACCCTAAGGATGACATTCCGTTCTACAACGATTTTGTCGTCGCCACCTACTCAAAGGATGGGCATATAATAGACGTTAAGGATATTGCCCGCTCCGGCGATTATTGGGAACCGCAGATAGACGACTCTTCAACTACGTCTTCCATTACAGTAAGACAGGGATTCATCGATGAAAAGAACTTGAATCTACCTGTTAAGCCTGTCAATGTGGTGGTAAGCCGGTACGAGGTTCTTTCAAACGGAAATATTCATAAAGAAACGATAAAGACTTATCATACTACATGTCATTGGGATAAGGAAAAGAAGCGGATAGTTTTTTGAAAAGTGTTGTTATTCTTATGTAGTTGTTTATATCAGAAAGGTCAATTGAATATTATTCGGCGGATTCGCCCATTGTTTGCAATGAGGGAGTCCGCCGAATATATTTTTATTGTTTTAGAACAAGTTCATAAGAACCGTTTCTTATCTGAAGTCCTTCAACTCCCTCTGCAGCTTCTGCCGTGTGAAGAATATTCGGCTCTTCACCGTGCCGATGGGGAGATTCAACTTCTCCGCAATCTCGCGGTACTTGAATCCGGAGATGTGCATGGCGAAAGGGATGCGGTACTCCTTCGGGAGGGCATGCACGGCGCGGTGAATCTCCTTGATGTCGTAGGCCTTCTCCGTCGATTCGAATCCGCTGTCCTCGCTCAGGTTGATGTGGTAGAGGTTCTCTGTTCGGTCCACGAATGTGTTGTCGCGCATGACCTTGCGGTAGTTGTTGATGAAGAGGTTGCGCATGATGGTGTAGAGCCATCCCTTGAAGTTAGTGGCGGGTGTGTATTTCTCGCGGTTGTCGAGCGCCTTCAGGGAGGTCTCCTGAAGAAGGTCCTGTGCGTCGTCATGGTCGGAGGTCAGCTTGAGGGCGAAGCGGAGGAGGTCGTCCTGTGCACGCAGAAGCTCTTGTTCGAAGATTCCTGATGTGGCGGTTGCGGCGGATGCGGTGGTCATGGATGCAGTCGTTCTCATAATCGTGGTCGTTTATTAGGTTATTATTTTTTTATTCGTTCAATCTGGAAGGAGGAAGACTGGCTGGATTTCTCGGTCCGTCACCTTGCAGTCCTTCCGCCTCCGGAAAAGGAACTTCGTCCGATTCTGCCGCAAAATTAGGGTGACAGAAACCATGCCGTGGGATAAAAACTGACTTTCCATGACCGAAAAACAGACTTCTGACAGCCTGTACCCCCTTTCTGACAGTTTTCGGGCGGTGTGGAGAGGAGAAAATGGAAATGTGGATACAAATTCTCTTTCTGATTTCTTTGAAAAAGTATTAAAAGAGGCTGGAACATATAAAGTGGAATATTCCGTCAAAAACATTTCTACTATATTTGTAGGGAAAGCAGAGAAATAAGTATGAAATAACTGCTTAAGAATTGCAGTACTTAAATAACGACTATAGATGTATTATATGGAATTATTACTGTCCGCTAAACTATAAATCAGTGAGTCCAACTTCTTGAAAGGGAGCAG
>X363_Desmarests_Spiny_Pocket_Mouse__coassemble_864_pt1 | contig 14092 bp, 12 predicted proteins | sample X363_Desmarests_Spiny_Pocket_Mouse__metabat2_low_PE_006 | metagenome-assembled genome bin X363_Desmarests_Spiny_Pocket_Mouse
CGCTTAGTAGATTGGAGAAATTTTCAGTGTAGATTTTTTGAAATCGCACTGGGAAACGGGAAAAAAGACTGTGAAGTTCGGCTGAAATGTTAAGAAGTGTATAATTTCTATTTTGAAAGAGTGTCTGAACAGAAACTGAAAAGTGAGTGGATTCTGAGCGGTATTTGAGGGCGAAAATGGTAAAGTTAGTCATAATATATTAATAATCAGCTAAATACTAAAATACTTAGATTTTTCAAAAAATTGCGTCCGGCGCGATTTTTTGAGCGTTTTAAGAAATTTTGTATTTAATTGATTGTCAAGTGTTTATCTTAGCGGTAAAATTTTTATCTTTTTGCCGTCGGCAAAAAACCGCTCCAAATGTTAAATTTTCATTTTGAACGAAAATATCATTTTGTCAAATCGCAATATTATATAGTTATGCGTGTACAGACTTATCAATATCTCTACACTTCCGGAAAAGAAAAGAGAATCGACTATCAGAAAGCTTCAAAGTGGATTTTGAAATAAAAAAAGAAATATCTCAACTAAATTGCGTATTTTTGCAGTAATAACGAAAAAATATTTAAAGTGGCAAAAGTAAAAGGCTGGTTTTATAATCTTTATCAAATAAATAAAACCAACTGATTTAATGTACCATTTAGAATATTATATTTTAACAAACAATATCTAATGCAAAAACAATTTTTGCAGACTGCCAACTACAACAAAAAAAATAGAAATATTGGCAAGAGAATTAAAACAGCATTCATTATGTAAATTATACAGTCATGAATTTACATTTCGATACATCACTTATACGCAATTATAAAAGTGCGTCCCAAATAGCAAGAATCCTGACAGAAGATTGGCTTGCGCGTAATATGTATTGTCCAATATGCGGAAATACAACAATAAAAAAAGCAGAACCCAATGCACCTGTCAAGGATTATATTTGTGAACATTGCAAATCACAGTATGAGTTAAAAAGCAAAAAAGAAAGTACAGACAAGTACACAACGAAAGTAAATGACGGTGTATATCGAACAATGATAGAGCGCATAACATCACTTGACAATCCAAGTTTCTTCTTTATGCATTATGATTGTTATGAAGTTAATAATTTGATTATTGTACCCAAGTGCTTTTTCATTCCTGAAATCATAGAAAAGCGTAAATTTTTGACTAAGAATGCAAGAAGAGCAGGTTGGGAAGGTTGTAACATTTTACTTAACCGAATACCTGATTTTGCAAAGATTCCTATAATAAGAAATAGGGTTATATTAGATCCAAAGAATGTTTGTAAGGAATATAATAGAATCTATTCATTGCAAACAAATTGTATCGAAAGTAGAGGTTGGCTGATTGACGTATTAAATTGTGTGGAACAACTTGACACCACTTTTACATTGAAACAAATGTATGAATTTATAGAAGAATTACAAATAAAACATCCTGCTAATAATAATTTAGAAGCAAAAATACGTCAACAACTACAAATTCTGAGAGATAAAGGGTTTATAGAGTTTTTATCGCATGGCAATTATAAAAAAACGGGGCTATGAACGAATATTTATTATAAAAAAAATGAAATTATAAAGTGTAAAGAATAGCCTTAAAAACATTTACAAAAGTTCTTTATATATTCCATATATTTATACTAAAGGGTGTATCAAATTGCATTTGACACAATCTATAAGGACAAAGCAATTAGATACACCCTCAAAAATTTATTTACCGAATGTGAATGCAAACACACAGATTAATAGGCTGTATTCAACTCTCGGCACAAGAAATTATTTTCTTATCAGTACTTTCTTTCCACCGACAAGATAAAGTCCGGCATCAAGTTTTACAGACACAGTACCATCGACAACACCGTTCCATACAAGCATACCTGACACACTATAAACAGCAACCGGAAGTGCCTGCTGTGTACGGACTACAAGTACACCGTGCTCCACAGAAATTTCAACCGGAGAGTCTTGTGACGAAATCTGTACGTCTTCAATGGCATCAGGAACTTCATCCAGTGGTCTGGTATATACGAGACGGAAATTATCAGCCTTATACCAACGTCCGGCACGTATGCCTATTTCAAGATCTGTATTGTCTCCCTTAATCATAATGTCCTCAATCTTCGCTTCTGTAAGGTAGAAACGTCCGAAAGGATGTGCCTGTACAGCTGCTGTCTTCTCACCAGCATACATCACTACTTCATTGTCATGGTCTGTACCGAGCATAACAGTCAGTCTATAATATCCCGGAACAAGTCCGCTTACAGTCTGACTGATTCCGACACCAGTTGAGTCGACAGCAAAGCTATAAAGAAGATAGTCGCCATCGGCACCTATACCTTTATACATCACATTAGTGACAGACTTTGCTGATGCAGTGTTCGCACCGACTTTCCATCCTTTGACATTTCCAGTTTCAAACGAAGGATTAGTAATCAGCTGGGTAAAATCAATTTCCATGTTTACTTCAATACCAGAAATACACAGTTTATATGATTCTGCATATTCCATCAATGCAGCAGCATACTTCTTTACTTTGCTAGCTGTAGTGATGCTTTGCTCTGTAAATATGTTCTCAGCCACAGCAATGGAATCAATGAAATCGGAAGTTGATTGTTCATCCACAACGCTGCGATAATCAGAGAGGATGTCATAGCAAGCCGAAATATTCTGTCCGAGAACAAGATAGTGAGGGTCAAGAGTCATTGAAGAATAGGCACGGAACTTGTTTTTTATCTTCCCATCCGCAAAATATCCACGCATAGCATCAACTACAGTACCGCTCTCGACAGGGGCAAAATATTGCGCCTCCTCATCATTTATCAAGAACGCACCTTCCGGGACAGTCGAAGAGACGAATGTTCCGATAAATGAAGGGTCTGCATTCTCCACCGGAGCAGCCTTTACAAGCACATCCTTTCCAGAAAGAATCTGCGCCTTATCGGAAGAGGCCATGATAATATAAGTCTGTCCAGCCTCAAGTTCTCTTACATTTGTCGTTCTGTTGCTGATACCTGTAGTACTATGCGAATCAATTCTTCTCGCAATTATTCCGTCAGGCACAGATACATTGCACGGAACTGTGATAAGATACCAACGGTTTGGAGTCTGAGCAATATCAATGCAGACCTCCTTTGCAGTGAAATCACCAGCCGGAACAAAGTCATGTCCCGGAGTAAGCAAAAGCTTCTCACATACAGCAGAGTTTTTGGCTATCACATTCATACCTTCAGCCCCAGAATTGTCATCCACATAGAACAATGCATTAGGATTTGTCTCCACCGGAGAAACGCTGCCGATGTTCTTCACTCTCGTCAAATCGTATGAAGTGGCAGTTTTGTAAGCCACTTTCTTGGCGATGGAAAGGAAAGCATTGCTGTCCCAATTGCCTTCAAGAGCAAGACAACCGTTATCATACCCTGCAACCGCAAGGTCTGGCTCTCTGAGCACAAAACGTGCAATTGTATCAACAGTCGCATAATGTATAATATCCTCTGTCTTTGTGGCCGAGATCGGATTCACAAGTACAGCTTGGTAAAGTTTGCCTGTTTCTATTGGACAACTTGATGTATTGGCTATGCTAAAAGATATATTGCCTGACGCATGACTTCCGATTTCTGTCTTTGAAGATTTATAGCCGACATAAGTGAAAGTTTTGCCTTCATCTTCACTGGTATATATACTCAAACGTGGAGTTCCTTCGTATGCAATGTCACTTTCATTACGCATATTAACTACACATGTTGCACGGTCATTATAGACCACCGTATAGTCCTTTCCTTCGTATGTTTCCGAAACACTGCTTCCGTCAATAGAAATGCCATCAAGCCATAAGTCACTTTGAGGTATCTTCACTTCGGCTGAATCTGTGGCAAGAATATTCATGTTTTTATCTGCTACAAAGAAATACCACATTCTCTCTGTCGTAGGCTTGACGTTAAGACGAAAAACAGTCGTTTGTCCGTCTGCACTCAACACCGTCTCCTTGTCACTGTCTTTCGCTTCTGTAAGGGAAGAAGGTTTCTTGCCTGTAGAATTGGCAAACAGATATACTCCGCTATAAGACAAAGTTCCGTTATTAGCCACAGCCACCTTTACTTCATTGGTACGACTCATATAGACCTTTGCAGGAAGAGTAATTGAAGCCGAAAGATTCTGTTTCTTAGGAGCAATGCCATAGACCATTCCCTGCCATGAGTTGAAACCATTCATACCGGTTTCATCATCAACAGTAAAATAGCCGTCCCCGGTTCCTCCCCATCCGAAATTGAAATGGAAAAGATTTCGTGATGCCTGATAACCATCAACCACCACAGCATGACCACCGCTGCTTTCGTTATAGCCCGTATAGACCATCGGACGACCGGCAATCAATTCATCGTATATCTTCTTCTCCCATGCGGTCTGAGAATAATTACCGGACTTATACTCACATACTCCGGACAAACGGAAATAAGAAGAGAATGTATTCACAAGATCAGAAATCTGACCGGAAGTAGATCTGTCTCCCTCCTTTACTCCATACGTAAGATGAGTAGCCGCTCCGAGAGCCGCAGTAAAGGTAGCCACAACTTCGTCATATTCGGCAGGGCGACTGCTGTTGTAAGAATCAAGCATCAAACCCCACTTCAAAGGCATACCTTTTTTATAAATCTCGGTAACAGGAGCTTGCCCATAGCTGTAAGTCGAAGTGGTAGAAAGTAGTGAATCAGGATTGTCCTTGTGGAAATAATATACAACCTGAGCACCTGCAGTAGCCACACAACCGGTCATCGCTCTGTCTTTTGTTCCTTTCATGAAAGGACAATTGTTGTTATAAGGAGACTCCTGATGCCAGTGCGTGGTCATAAGAGGAGCTACATCCACCCTTGTAACTGCCGTCCTCAACTGCGGACCATGCGCCTTCAAATAGGCTGCACTCTTACGTGATACGTTCTCTCCCTTGTTCTGTGCTTCTTCCACAAGTCCCGCATAATAGTCAAGCATTCCATTCAATTGCGGAGGAAGATTGTTTTCATCAAAATCTCCACTCTCCGTATATCCAAGAACTTCCGGCAAACAGTCGTCACCACTGACAATGACATACCCCCGCCCTTCTCCACGAGAGAATATATAATAAGGAGATGTTTGCAGCACAACCTTATCCATATTTCTCGATTTTGCCTCTGTGCGCGATGCTCGCTTCACCAGATTGACTTCCCCCGGGTTTTGCAGATAGGAAGAAGCTATCTTTCCAGCAGTTTCCAAATCTACAGGGTCGGCAGAAACTGTCAAAGAAGACAGTAATCCGGCAACACCTAAAAAGATAATTTTTTTCATAAGAACTAAATTATAAAGTTATCGTATAAACCAATGTATAATATAATGTGAGTATTTTATCTACTGTCAAAATGCGAACAGCAAAAAAACATGCCAAATGTGGAGCCTTTCAGATTCCCCATTTGGCATGTTTCCCTTACTTTAGAATAATTAGAATAAATAGCAAATTATTCGTCAAGCTTCAATACAGCAAGGAAAGCTTTCTGCGGAACCTGAACATTTCCAATTTGTTTCATTCGCTTCTTTCCTCGCTTTTGCTTCTCAAGCAACTTTCGCTTACGACTGACATCACCTCCATAGCACTTGGCTGTCACATCCTTACGAACCTGCTTTACCGTCTCTCGTGCTATAATTTTACCACCAATAGCTGCCTGTATGGCAATGTCGAACTGTTGACGCGGAAGAAGCTCTTTGAGACGTTCACACATCCGCCGTCCGAGAGTCACAGAATTATCAACATGGATAAGCGTTGACAAAGCATCGACACTCTCTCCGTTAAGAAGAATATCAAGTTTTACAAGCTTAGACGGACGGAAACCTGCATGATGATAATCAAAGGAAGCATATCCACGGCTAATGCTCTTCAGTTTATCATAAAAATCTATGACAATTTCTCCCAAAGGCATCATAAACTGAAGTTCCACTCTATTTCCTGCAATAAATTCTTGCTTAACCAGTTCACCACGCTTACTCAAACACAATGTCATAATAGGTCCGATGTAAGTAGCTGTTGTGATTACTGTGGCACTAATATAAGGTTCCTCTACATGGTCAATCAATGTAGGCTCCGGCATACCGGAAGGATTATGCACCTCCTGTGCCTCACCGTGCTTGTCATAGACCATATATGACACATTGGGAACTGTCGTTATCACATCCATACCGAATTCACGGTCAAGACGCTCCTGCACAATCTCCATGTGTAGAAGTCCAAGAAAACCGCAACGGAAACCAAATCCCAAAGCGGCAGAACTTTCATGCTGGAAAGTAAGAGAAGCGTCATTCAACTGCAGCTTCTCCAAACTGGTACGCAGATTCTCATAATCTTCCGTCTCTATAGGATATACACCAGCAAAAACCATCGGCTTCACTTCCTGAAAACCGGCAATTGCTCCCAAACTCGGATTTGCAACAGAAGTGATGGTATCACCCACCTTAACTTCTGTTGCATTCTTTATACCGCTGACAATATAACCGACATCGCCTGTCCGCAGTTCCTTTTTAGGAATCATATCCATTTTCAGAACTCCGATTTCTTCTGCCTGATACTCTTTCTTGGTATTTATGAAACGCACCTTCTCACCCGGATGCATCACTCCATTAATAATCTTAAAGTATGCAATGATGCCTCTGAAACTGTTGAAGACAGAATCAAATATCAAAGCCTGCAAAGGAGCATTATCATCACCTGTCGGATGAGGGATACGCTCAACTACAGCATTCAGAATCTGTTCAACTCCCATTCCGGTCTTTCCAGATGCCTGAATTATATCTTCATAATCACATCCTATAAGATCAACAATCTCATCAGACACTTCCTCCGGCATCGCATTAGGCATATCACACTTGTTTATGACAGGAATGATTTCAAGATTATTGTCTATAGCCATATACAGATTGGATATAGTTTGTGCCTGTACCCCCTGCGTAGCATCAACTACAAGCAACGCACCTTCACACGCAGCAATAGAACGGCTTACTTCGTATGAAAAGTCAACATGTCCGGGAGTGTCGATAAGATTCAAGATATATTTCTCTCCCTTATACATGTATTCCATCTGAATGGCGTGACTCTTGATTGTTATACCACGTTCACGTTCCAAATCCATGTCGTCGAGCATCTGTCCTTCTGTCACCTTTATAGTATTGGTATATTCCAGAAGACGATCGGCAAGAGTTGACTTACCATGATCTATATGCGCGATAATACAGAAATTTCTTATATTCTTCATAACTATATTCTACTTGCTTCGGCAAAGTTAAGGATAAAAAACGAAAGAATATATAAATATGTGTACCAAACAAATATTCTGACAAACAAAAAAATAAAGATAAACATCCATCTGGCTTCATTTCTCAAACAGAAAACAAAGCAGACAATCCTTCAGTTAATGTATTAGAACAGAATAATACCTTCTCCTTTACTTCTTCTTTATTTTCTCTGATACACCCTCACATAATCCACTTCATACTTCATTGGAAAAGAATTATCCTGAGGTTCACCTCCATTTATACCTCCTACAGCAAGGTCAAGAAGGATATATTGAGGTTTGCGGAAAGGATTCTCTCCCTTTCCTATACTGCCATTAAAGGTTGAAGAAAGAGGAATGTCATTAAGAAGCTCATCATCCAGATATATCCTTATATAATCTTTTGTCCAATCCATTACCCACACATGGAATTTCTCATTCCAATAAGGATCTTTTTCCAGAAAATGGCTGTAAGGTGTACGCTTGGAATTCCACACGGCACTGTAACGTCTGTCATTTCCCCAAGCCGCATTCGCAAGTATATGCGGCTTGCCATCCACATGATAATATTCCATCACATCAATCTCACCGCAAGAAGGCCATTCCATATTATCGCCCAAAGTCCAAATTGCAGGCCAAGAACCCATCACCGCCGGAATACGGGCACGTACCTCCATGCGTCCATAAAGAAAACTAAACTTTCCGCGAGTATTTACAGATGCAGATGTGTATCGTGCATATTGCCGCTCTGTCTGCCATCTGTTTCCACGTTTCTTCCACGTATTGTCTTCTGCATGTGCATCACCCTTATATCTCGGGTTCGGTACAGAATCAATACGTGCCTCAAGTATAAGCATTCCGTTGTGCTTGTAAGCATTGTCAGCTTGATACCATTGATACTCCTCATTACGCACAAAACCGTTTTCTGCCTGCCACTTCTCTACATCAAAATTCCCGGAGCCTTCAAACTCATCACTCCACACAAGTTGCCAGCCATCATCCATCGGTAGCAATTGCGAATATGACAACTGCGGAAGTGTACACATACACATCCCTAAAAGAAGCCCCTTAAATGGAGCTTTACAATCTTTCATTAAACCATCCATCGTACAAATTCATTTTATAGATTATCTTATACTACACATATAAAAACAAATAATGCGCTAAGGATGCAAAGAAGCAGCCAAAGCGCATTATTATTACAAACTTTACTATATATTTATTTCAGAGAATAAATATATGGTTCTTTATCATCGCCAGTCTCAGCAACTGCCACTTTGTCTTCACGAAGCAACCAACCAAGACCCAAATTAAAATCTTTCTCCGCCAGTTTTGTAATTTTCTTAATCTGCTTAAACGTCAAACCTTCATTAACATCAGAAAGTGCATTCCATATAATGCCCGCAATGTTTCCAGCTTTTTCCTGCAACATAATCCTACTTACCATTTAAATATTAAACTTATAAATCTATACTTTTCTTTTTCAAGACGACACAAAGGTATGTAAATTATGATTAGCAACAAAATATTAAGTTTGCAATAAGTTAAAAAACAGACATTTCGCCCACTATTTAACAATCATTAATTGTTTTATCACACTTTTCTGTGTGCGTACACACATTTTTTACATTTCTGAAGCATCATTGCTTTGCAACTACATCATCAGACGTATCAAGGTAATTTTGCCATATAGCTGCAGCAGTTTCTACCATCCTAAGACAAGGCCTCTTCTTATAATATTCAGCAGTACGTTCATCAGGAGTACAAACAATTTTTGAATCTTTACGCAATCCAAGTAGTTCACTACATATAATACTGCCATTCATCTCCTTAAATTTGCCAGCAAGTTCCTGAACTAATTTATAATTGGCTTGTTTCTGCATTTTGTCCTCCGGAAGTGTCTGTCCTTTTTCCATCCCGGCAAGCATAGCCATTCCGCAAACCGCTCCGCACGTTCCTCTCATACGTCCTATTCCGCCCCCGAATGAAGCCGATACTCTCAATGCCATATCGTCAGACATGCCATACATATCAGAAAATGCACAGAATACAGATTGGGAACAATTATAGCCTTTAAGAAAAAGTTCACGTGCTTTAGCGATTCTGTCACAAGCACCTTCTCCATTATTTGTCATTCGTAATCCTCCTTCTTATACCGAATTTCAACAAGTTTCTTTTTCGTCTTTTTCTCAAAATATGACAACACAATATTCAGACCTGCCGCCTTCACATTTTTAAGTTCAACAGAATTTCGGATACCTTCAAGACATTCATAACGCAAATCCTCCAGCTTCTGCATAAACAGACTTTCCTCTTTAGATGTCAAATCTACAGAATAATAGTATCTGTAATCCATTGTTCCGTCATTATGAAAAACAAGACTGTCAAGAATAGTAATGGCATCACATTGTTTGGGGCAGTTACGTTCTGTGAAATCTTTTGTTTCACGCTCAAAACGATCCATTTTACTTTCTTGACAAGCAGAAAGCAGACAAAGCAGTAGTGATGAGATAAAAAGCAAACGTCCTTTCATACCATTCCATTACTTATTGATAAGCTGCCGAAGTGCAGTGGCAAGCTGATCTGGGCAAGAAGTACGGCGCATACCACATCTTATACCTTCAAGGCGAGCAATCACATCCTCAGCCTTCTGCCCACGGACAAGAGCCGCTATTCCCTGAGTGTTTCCGCTACATCCTCCTATAAAAGTAATATTCTCAATTATTCCGTTCTCATCAAGTTCTATCTCGATAGAAGTAGAACAAGTTCCGGTGGTTTTATATACAGTCTTCATATTCTTCTTTTGAAATTATGATGCATTCCGATTATGAAGCAAGTTCTTTTGTCATAAATGAGCCGATTAAAATTATGAAGTTGTAAGACCGGCAGTCTTCAAAGAGCTTCAGCTCTATATTCACGAACCCACCACAAATCTTACAACTTCATAAATCAGTCGTCTTATTTCATATTTGTATAGACATTCTGCACGTCATCAAATTCCTCAAGCTTCTCAATCATCTTTTCGATAGTCTCTCTCTGCTCGTCTGTAACTTCCTTCAAATCGTTAGGAACGTATGTGAATTCAGCCGCTGTGATTTCAAAACCACCATCCTCAAGATACTTCTGAATCTGTGCAAAACTCTTAGGGTCACCGTATATTGTGATAGTAGTCTCTCCGTTCTCTTCGTCCTCTTCTTCGTCATACTCATCGTTCACACCAAAGTCGATAAGTTCAAGAATCATATCATCCATATCCAGACCGTCCTTCTTCTTGAAAGTGAACTGTGCATAATGGTCAAACAAATAAGCAAGGCTACCCATTGTACCAAGAGTACCGCTAAACTTATTAAATATAGAACGCACATCGGCTACAGTACGAGTTGTATTGTCTGTAAGAGTATCCACGAACACAGCGATTCCATGAGGGCCATATCCCTCATACGTCATAGTCTTCCAGCTATTTTTGTCCTTTCCTACAGCATTCTTTATGGCTCTTTCAATATTGTCCTTTGGCATATTCTCATGCTTACATGTAGCAATAATCGCACGCAGACGAGAATTGTTCTCAGGTTCCGGTCCGCCTTCAGCTACAGCTATTGCAATCTGCTTACCAAGTCTTGTAAAAGTTTTCGCCATATTGCCCCAACGCTTCAGTTTACGGGCCTTTCTAAATTCAAACGCTCTTCCCATAGGATTATATATTTTTTATTATTATTGTTTTTATTGTTTCTGTAAATAATAGCACACCACAAGGCACAAAGTCGGAATCAGCAAATAGATATTAAATCCGGCAACAATTACCTGAACAAGCCATAAAACCACCAACAGGTAGTAAAGCCACCGAAACACTATTTTCTTGTTCATTTGCCTCTCACCTTAGCACCAAGCTGCTTGCATATATTCTGTTCTATCTTTGTCATTATAGCCTCAATCTGCTTGTCATTGAGCGTCTTGCTTTCGTCCTGAAGCACAAAGTTGACCGCATAGCTCTTCTTGCCAGCCTCAAGATTCTTGCCTTCATAAACATCAAACAATTTGACTTCCTTCAGAAGCTTCTTCTCACTCTGGTATGCAATCTGCTCAATCTGCGCAAATTCAATATTGCTGTCAAGCAACAGCGCAAGGTCACGGCTCACAGCCGGATACTTAGGTATCTCCGTGTATTTTGTCTCCGACTTACGTACCAACTTCATGAGGTTACTCCAATTGATGTCTGCATAATATACAGGTGCATCAATGTCAAATTTCTTGGTCTGCTTCTTGCTCACAACTCCATATTCGACAATAAGTTTGCCTCCACGGTTACTTATGGTCGCAGCCTTAGAGAACAAATCATTCTTCTCCTCACCGAACACTACTGCACCAAACGGTACACCGAGACGTCGCAAGATATTCATCACGTATGCCTTCAGCTCATAGACACTAGTCTCTTCATCGGCATGTGCCCAGCTGCCGTTCACACGTTTACCCGTAAGCCACAATCCAAGATGGAAATCCTCTGAATACGGAGCAAGCACCTTCTTCGAAGTATGTCCGTCAATCTTCTCACCTGCCTCAAGCACCTCTCTTCTTGACGCATCATAACGGTAGCAGTTTCCGTACTCAAAGAAGCGGATGTCGCCCATACGTCTGTTGACATTATAGCTGATACATTCCAGTCCGCCAAAAAGAAGAGTCTGGCGCAATGCACCCAAATCCTGACTCAGCGGATTCATCAAACGTACAAGATGCTCCGCAGTGTATGCCTCCAGACCGTCATAATAGGATATTTTTGTCAACGAATTGTTCAGAATCTCGTTGAACCCACAACCCACAAGCTGCTCGCCTATAAGATTCTGCAACTTATTGCTTCGGTCCACCTCACCTTTGACAGTAAGGCTCGACTTCACCTGTTCCGGTATCTCGATATTGTTATATCCGTATATACGGAGAATTTCTTCCACCACATCGCACGGTCTCTGCACATCCACACGATAAGCCGGAACTTCAAGCTTAAACATCTTGTCGGAAGCCTCAAGCACCTTCATACCCAGATTCTCACAAATCGACTGCATGGTGTCTGCCGGTATATCCTTTCCAATCAAGTCACGGCAATACTGTATGTCAAAATCCACCACTGCATTCTCAGGCAAGGTTTCGCTCTTCACATCCCGTATCTCCATTGCGATTTCACCTCCGGCAAGTTCTTTGGCAAGCATGGCAGCCTGTTTCAGAGCATAAATCTGTCCGTCCGGATCAATACCTCTCTCAAATCGGAATGAAGCATCGGTCTGCAAACCATGACGGCGCGCACTCTTGCGTATCCATGTAGGATGGAAATAGGCAGACTCAAACAAGACATCTTTTGTCGTTTCATACGTACCGGAGCCTTTTCCGCCGAATACACCGGCGATACACATCGGTTCTTCCGCATTGCATATAGCAAGATCCTTATCGCTGAGTTTGTGCTCAACCCCGTCAAGAGTAACAAAAGGTGTTCCTTCCGGCATAGCTTTCACCACCACCTTGTTGCCCTTAATCATATCTGCATCAAAGCAATGGAGAGGCTGTCCGTATGCCATCATTATATAATTGGTAATATCTACAATATTGTTTATCGGACGAAGACCTATTGTCGTAATCTTGTCCTTCAGCCATTTCGGCGACTCCTTGACTTCACAGTTCTTCACTGTCACTGCACAATAGCGAGGACATGCTTCTTTCTGCTCCACCACCACATCAATGTCAAGCTCATGGCTGTCAATCTTAAATGCGTCGCATGAAGGACGATGAAGCTCCGTTTCATATCCGTTTTGCTTCAAATAAGCATAGAAGTCACGTGCAACTCCCCAGTGCGAACATGCGTCGCTATGATTAGGAGTGATGTCAACCTCTATCACCCAGTCGCTCTCCAATCCGTAATATTTGGCAGCCGGCAAACCAACCTCTGCATCTTCCGGCAGCACAATAATGCCGCTATGGTCGTTACCGATTCCTATCTCATCCTCAGCGCAAATCATTCCGTTGCTTTCAATTCCGCGCAGTTTGGATTTTTTGATAGTGAAACACTGGTCGCCATCATAAAGCTTGGTACCCAGAGTTGCCACAATCACTTTCTCTCCTGCAGCCACATTCGATGCGCCGCATACAATCTGCTCTGTCCTGTCGCCCAAGTCAACGGAACAAACGTGCATGTGGTCACTGTTAGGATGGGCTTCACAAGTAAGCACTTTACCAACCACCAATCCTTCAAGTCCACCTTTTATAGACTGAACTTCCTCGACAGCACCCACTTCAAGTCCAACGCTGGTCAAAGCATCGGCTACTTCCTGTGGAGACATATCGAAATCGACATATTCCTTAAGCCATTTATAACTGACATTCATATATGTATATTTTTTAGAATTTCAAAAGAAAAAGTTTCCGCCTACCGCCTTTATAATAAGGAATAGAAGCGACAATGACAGAAAACCGTGCAAAGATAAATCAAAAGAGAGAGATAAAAAAGCAAGTTGTTCATTTTTTATCTCTCTGTAGGTCAACAAGCATAAAGAACAGAACGTAAAAATCCAACTACTTGAAAGCGGGATTGTAATAGTTATGTTGAAAACAATCTCTAAAAGATTCACATTAAATATATAGCATCATCTGTATTATATATATTTTTTTTGGGGGGGTATAGGAGTCTTCTATTTTTCAGATGGATGCTGTTACACCCACATAAGCATAACAAACAACTATTAAATTCAATCAGAAGCTGTTTTAAAATGATTCGTTATAGATTAAGCAAATGTTTTCGACAGACTCCTCCGTCGCTACCGCGCCACC
>X363_Desmarests_Spiny_Pocket_Mouse__coassemble_876_pt1 | contig 13943 bp, 10 predicted proteins | sample X363_Desmarests_Spiny_Pocket_Mouse__metabat2_low_PE_006 | metagenome-assembled genome bin X363_Desmarests_Spiny_Pocket_Mouse
CAGCGGAGCAACATCGTAAGTGGCTTGGAATGCCATCGCCATCTGGTTCTTTTCATTGGTAGAATAGGGCAGCCATGCCGTGTAATCGGACGTGAAATTAAATTCCGCTATCTCTGAATCTACCGTATAATAAGTGTCTGAAGAATGCTTTGTGGTTGACAGGCGATAGGCTACACCTTCGTCGTATGCCCGCATTTCAAGGTTGATACCATTCTTCAGGCTTATGATTATATAGTTATATGCTTCCTTTATCTCTGATTGCCTGTAAAGGAATGTTTTGACCACATCTTCTTTTCTGCCGCTCTTCTTTGAGGCTACACTTACATTTTCCGTCATGTCTCCCTTTTCTGAAAGATTGAAGCCGATACGGTTGTCTCGCATTAATATGTTGCCCCTGTCTGTGAGTGAATAAGTGATGGTTTTGCCTATTTTGATTTCAACCTGAATTTGTTTGTCAGGAGAGGTAATATGGTATGTCTTGTTGTCTGCCATAGCCGGAACTGACACATATAATGCCAATGCTGCGGCGATTGTATAAGTTTTCATCTCAGTACGTGTTTTTTTAGATTGGGATGGGTGTAATATTAAGAGTTGGTTTATTTCTCGATTTTCACTTTGTAGTTGAACATTCTTGCTTCTTCCTTGCCTTTCTGTTCGTATGGGTTTCCTACTATTGGCTGATATTGGTCTTTAGGATACCCAACCACAACAAGGAACATCTTTTCTGTGCCTTTCTCCGGTTTATATGTGAGTTTTCCTTTGAATGCGGAGCATACTTTGCTGTATTGGGCATTTCCGTCTGCATCTGTGGCTACAATGCCATACCTGTATCCGTCTTTGTTCTTGTCGCCGGTTCCTTCGAATGATATTTTAATGCTTTTCCCGTTTTCTACAGGCAGTTCCAATACATTGAAACCATACGTATAAGGTGCTTTTTCCGGCATTGGTGCAAACTCCGTATCAGTGTGTATATAATCGGTTTTAAGTTCACAAGCATATTTCTTGTGGCTTTCCTTCACACGGGGAAAGTCGAATGTTATCAAACGTGAGTAGCAGTCGTACATTTCGTCTGCCATATCGTCAAGGCTCAGACCAAATAGACGCATGTATGTCATTGTCGGGTCTTCACCTCTACGACCGTGACGGAATAAGTCGCCCATGACTGTCAGACCGCGTTTCATGCCCCAATACTCAAGAACGTATGGCGAATGGTAGATGTTTTCGCCATGCAGAAATGGAAGATTGATGTGTTGTTTGAACCCCTCCCAATGATAATGCTCATCCGTAACCCATTCCGGATTCACTTGCCACAACATCCATTGAGAAGTCATTTCGAATATTCCTCCTCCTCCCCACGATTCGCCTTGACCGTCACAGCCGACTTGCGACTGGAAGCTATGTCCGAGTTCGTGGGCGATACAATTCAGCTTTTTGTCTTGTACGCGGTTGGGAGCAATCCACAGCGCACCGATTTGCTGGTCATAGTCACCTCCGTAGGCTGTGCCTTCAAGTGAATAGTTCAGCATGACCATCATGCGATACCGTTCTGATTTGGAGCCGGGAAGTACAAACTTGAGTGTGTCGCGATAGTATGCATAAAAGGATTCAAGTTTCTCAAGAAGATTCTTCATATCCACCTTCATGTTGTGCCCTTCAAGATCCGGTGCCTTGGAAAGGTCGTCTCCGAATCCTTTTTCCCAGAAAACAACAAAGTTCGGGGTGGTCACCATCCTGTGAAAACTCCATTTCGATTCAGGATTGTAGAAATCATTCTGTTGCAGTTCCTTCGGTATATAAATCTCTTTCCCTTCCGGAAGTTTGACGTTTTGTCCGTTGGAAACCAATGGGGTTGCAAGCAATGTGGATGTGAATGCCAGAGTTGTAATAAACTTGTTCATGATATGATTCGTTTTAAGATGAAGAAGCTTTGCTGTAAATTGGGTATAGCCGCTTTGGACATTACTTCCGTGAACAGGAAGCTGATTCAAAGAAAACCGTTTTACCCACTTCATGGCAAAGATACTTAAAAAGGTTCTTTTGCAGTTAATAAATGAATGTTTTTTATGCCACAAACAGCTTTTTTGTAAACGATACAATAAAAATCTTTCAAAAAAGCAGTACTTTTGTCGCCAGATAGTAACACAATTAAATAATAAAAGTTTAGATATGGAAAATAACATTATTGCGAAAGGAGTAAAGTACATCGGAGTTGATGATTTGGATTTAGATCTCTTTGAAGGGCAATATGCTATACCTCAGGGAGTTTCCTATAACTCCTATCTGATTGACGATGACAAGATAACCATAATGGATACTGTTGACGAGCGTAAGACGGAAGAGTGGCTGGAGCGTCTTGAGGCAGAGCTTGCCGGACGCAAACCTTCTTATTTGGTAATCAGTCATCTGGAACCAGATCATGCTTCCAACGTAAAACGCATCATGGACATGTTTCCGGAGTGTGTGGCACTCTGTTCAGCAAAAGCCGTTCCCATGCTGACCCGCTTTTTCGGCACGAACTTTGGCGACAGGGTGAAGGTGGTGAAAGAGGGTGACACTATATCTACAGGAGAACACACGCTGCAGTTCTTCATGGCACCGATGGTGCATTGGCCGGAAGTGATGGTAACATACGAACAGAGCCAGAAGATTCTTTTTGCTGCCGACGGATTTGGAAAGTTTGGAGCTTTTGGTGTCGGTGGAGACTGGGCTTGTGAAGCGCGTCGCTACTATTTCAATATTTGTGGAAAATATGGTGCTTCGGTACAGGCTTTGCTTAAAAAGGCTTCCGGACTTGATATTGCCATTATTTGTCCGCTTCATGGCCCTGTGCTTCACGAGAATCTGGCTTATTATATCAACCTTTACAACACATGGAGCAAGTATGAGGCAGAAAGCAAGGGAGTGTTTGTTGCATACTGTTCATTGCATGGCAATACGGAAGCGGCAGCTCTTAAACTTGCAGAGATTCTTCAGAACACATACGGAGAGAAAGTGGTGGCAACCGATTTGAGACGTTGCGATATGTCGGAAGCAATTGAAGATGCTTTCCGTTACGACCGTCTTGTGCTTGCAGCTCCTACATACGATGCGGGAGTCATGCCGGTGATGGAAGATTTCATCAATCATCTGAAGGCAAAGGCTTATCAGAACCGTAAGGTTGGATTTATAGAGAACGGTTCTTGGGCTCCGGTTGCGGGCAAGAAAATGCGTGAAGCAATGGAGGCAATGAAGAATATGACAATCATTGAACCTGTGGTGACTGTTGAATCGGCTATGACGGAGAAAACAGTGGAGAATCTGAAGGTACTTGCTGCCGCATTGAAGGATTAATTGTTTTTCATCTTTGGGAGAGAGAGTATGTTTGGTCTGTATTCTTTTCCCATTGAGTTTTTTTCATACGTTTTTTTTGTTTGGTCAGGGCATTCGGTTTGATATTTTGAGCAATACAAACCAATGCCCTGATTGTATTATATATCAACTTGGGCTTATGGTGTATTCCTGCTTGCCCATGTATGTGAATGTAAGAAACTGTTTTAAATTTTAGTGATTGTAGTTGACAGACTCCTCCGTCGCAAGCTCCCCAATTGCTCCTATTCCGCAATTGCCTCTAACTTAGAGGAGGATCCAAGTTACCATGTCGGTTGTCAGTGCTATACACCTGTATTATAGTCTTTTCAGGGATAGGTATATAGGCTCCTCCTCTAAGTTAGAGGAGGTGGCGCGGTAGCGACGGAGGAGTCTGCGAGTGCATCCGTTTTAAACTATGCGGAGGAGTCTGTCGAGAACATCCATATAAATGACAAAAAATAAGCTAAAATAAACTTTTTCAAAATGACAAAATGATATTTTCACCCAAAATAAAAATTTAACACTTGGAGCGATTTTTTGCCGAGGGCAAATAGATGAATTTTTTTGTTCTAAAGATAAGTTGTTGATAATCAATAAGATATAAAGCTTACCGAAACGTTCAAAAAAACGCGTCGGACGCAATTTTTCGGGCTTTTTTTGTGTTCTGGTAAAATGCTGAATACTAATATATTACGCGCGTTTTTGCCGTTTTTACCCCAAAATACCACCGTTTTCCAGCTGTTTTTCAGTTTTTGTTCAGGTATTTCTCCAAAGCAGCGAGTTATACATTTCTTAACATTTTCACTTGAACCTCACTGTCTTTTCTCCTTAACAACGGTGCTTTTTTATTTTCAGCGCGCTGTTTTGAAATTTTCAGCGCACTGAAAATAAAAAAACAGTGCGCTGTCACGGAAAAAACAGCGCGCTGAAAATGTGACGACAGCGCGCTGAAAATTTCAGAACTTAGTACTTTTTTTCAAAGACTCTTCGCAGAATATGAATAAATGTAAATAAGCAACTTCAAAATGAAACACTATTTTACATTTTCTAAAGGCTTCTGAAAACGTGCGTAGAAGCCTCGTTCTTCGATAAAAGTTCGGTGCGCTTCATTTTGACGCGTGCCAGAAGGCTTAGGATTTTAACATTTGACAAAATCAAAAAGATAGCAATTTAACGCAAAATAATAAAATTGTAGTTTAAATCAGTAAATATGCTGTCATTTTGTCAAAACAGAATACCCCTCCAAAAAACGATATCAAAAATTTTTTTATGGAGTCTTGAATATCTCTTATTTAAGTGGATATATTCGATGAGCCTTTCTGTGGCAAAATTAATGAAAAGTAATGCGGAATGCGGATGTTTCCTAAATAACTCTTTGGGTTATAGTCTGAAATGTATTAATTCTATTGTTTGTAAATGAAGATTTACTATTATATTTGCAACTATTTAGAAAGCATATAGAACACATAAATAATATTTCAACTATAATGACGATACAGGAAGCCATAGAAGCTCGGCACAGTGTGAGGGCTTACAAAGAGCAGCCATTGACAGAGAATGATGTTGAGATGCTGGAAAATAAGATAGAGGAATTGAACCGTGAAGGTCAGTTGCATATACAGTTGATACGGAATGAGCCTAAGGCTTTTCAAAGTATGTTGGCTAAATATGGAAAGTTCCGCGGTGTCAGCAACTATATCGTTATGGCAGGTAAAAGAGCTGACGACTTGGATGAACGTGTCGGTTATTATGGGGAGCAGTTGGTCTTGTTTGCTCAGACCCTTGGATTGAACACTTGTTGGGTGGGACTGAGCTATTCGAAAGTGCCGGGTACGTATGTGCTTACCGAGGGCGAGAAGATAGCTTGTTATATTGCTGTCGGCTATGGCGAGACACAGGGTGTTAGTCATAAAGTCAAGACTGTTGAGCAGGTGAGCAAGGCTGCTGACATCGCTCCTCTTTGGTTTAGAAAAGGTGTTGAAGCAGCTCTGCTTGCTCCTACAGCAGTAAACCAGCAGAGATTCTCTTTTGAGTATGTCGGTATAAACAGCAATCGCCATCAGGTACGAGCCAAAAGAGGTTTCTCTATGATTGGCTATACACAGATGGACTTAGGCATCGCTAAATATCATTTTGAGATTGGCGCCGGAAAAGAAAACTTTGAGTGGGTATGAACATTGAATAAGTCAGAGGGTAGATATTGTCGCTTAATGGTGCAGTCGAAAATCTGTGGTTTGGTGACGATATCATTACTCTTTGCTGGAAAACAGGTGTTTCAATGTTGGAATCATTCATAAATATAACTGATGAATAACTTTTTGTGATGGTGACAAGTGGTGATTCCAAGAATTTTTGTATATTACTTATCGCTTAATCCCAAGATTAATCTTAGTCTGACAAAACAGAAATCTCAATCTCTCAGCCGATTTCCATCCACTTTCTAATACCGTCTATCAATTGTTCATTTTCTTCTCGTGTTTGCACTGCGATTCTAAAAAAAGAAGAATCGAGGCCGTCAAAGTTGCTTGCATCCCTTATAAGTATTCCGTGTTCTGTGGCAAGATATTCTTTTAGTGCGGAAGCATGTCCGGTACGTAGTCGGCAAAGTAAGATATGAGTATGGCTGGGCCATACTTCAACAAACCCGAGAGTGTTCAACACAGAAACCATACGTGCACGTTCTTGCATCAGTGCATGCAGATTTATTTGGTAATCTTCTTCGTGTGCCAGAAGATAGTGTCCGGCATCTATTGCCACTTGGTTGACAGACCAAGGCATTCGTTGCTTGCGTATCTGTTCAATCATTGGTTCGCATCCTGTCATATATCCGAGCCTTAGTCCGGGAATTGCAAACTGTTTGGTCATAGAATGCAATAGGATAGTATTTGTATGGAGAGCGGCTTCGTGCGGAGTGAGGATAGGGGAGAGTGTAAAAGGTGCATAACTCTGGTCTATAACGAATAACTTGTCCTCATTTTTCGTTATAGATTCCAATAATAGTTCTTTGTCAAGCACCATGCCCGTGGGGTTATTAGGATTACACACCCATATCATCTGTGCTCTCTCCGGCATCTGTTGCAAGTTGTAAAAAGAGCACACTTCGTGTTCATGGATTCTACAGGCATCGGCATATTCAGAAAAAGCTGGCATCAGTATAGCCGTTTTTGAACGTCTGAATGTCTGGGCAATGAGATAGATGGCTTCTGTAGCTCCATTGGTCACACATACTTCTTCTTTCTGAAGCGAAAGCATTGCGGCAATGGAGTGTTCCAGTGAATAAGGCTCCGGTTCAGGATATGAAGCGATATGGTCAAGTTTGCCGGCAAGATGGCAGAACAAAGGCTCTTGATCAAAATGATTATATACGTTTGAACTGAAGTTTATCTTGATGTCTTTATATTTATAAGCGTCGTCTCCGTGTCCCTTTAGCATAGTATTTCATATATTTTATTTATGTCAATATATTTGCGCAGATGTTCGGCAAGTTTGTCGTATTGTAGGTTCTTAAATTCTTCTGCTGTCATTTCTGTCTGTATGCTTTCAACCGGCTTATCAATGCAGCCGAGCAGAAAATTTATAAAAGGCATGTTGTCAAGAATGCCATGAATATATGTGCCCATGCAAGTACCGTTATATGTGAATCCGTCAGTGCCGCCTTCAGCAAAGAGACAGAGCGGCTGCACGCGTTCTGTGGTACAATCATCTATGATTTGTGTTTCGCCTTGATGTATTTCATACCCTGAACATTCAGGATAAACCCATGAATCATTTTTGCGGAATGCAAATCGTACTTGTCGTGTCACTTTCTCATGGTTCATAGTGGTGACCAAAGGCAGGAGACCGAGTCCGGGAAGTTGTTCTATACTTCCTTCCACTCCATTCGGGTCACATACCATTTGTCCGAGCATCTGGTATCCTCCGCAAATGCCGAGTATGATTTTACCATCCTTGTGTGCACGTATGATGGATTGAGCCACCCCATTTCTTCTCAGTTCATACAAGTCACTGAGTGTTGACTTAGTTCCCGGCAGAATAATGATGTCCGCTTTTTGCAAATCATCCGTGTTGTTGGTGTAGAATAGATTGACACGCTCATCCCGTTCCAAGACTCCGAAATCCGTGAAGTTGGATATGTGTCGAAGCAGTACCACAGCAATGTTTATTTTTCCGGCAACAGCAGAGGTGCATTTTTGTCTGAGTTCTACAGAATCCTCCTCTTCTATAACAATATCGCTAAACATAGGGACTACACCAAGAACCGGTACACCGCATATTTCCTCCATCAGCTTTCTGCCCTCGTCAAAGAGGCGCATGTCGCCCCTGAACTTGTTGATGATGACACCTTTGATGCGTGCTCTGTCTTCAGGAGTCTGTAACATGATACTTCCATAGACCGAAGCGAATACACCGCCTCTGTCTATGTCTGCAACTAATATGACATCAGCATTGGCATGACGCGCCATTGGCATATTGACAAGGTCAGTATCCCGCAAATTGATTTCGCTGATACTTCCGGCTCCTTCCATAACGATGGGGTTGAACTTTTGAGCCAGTCTGTCGAAAGCGTCATTGACTTCTTTTCTCAGTTCATCACGTCCTTCGCGACGGAAGTATTGATATGCATTACAATTGCCGACTGGTTTCCCGTGGAGCACGACTTGTGTCGTGTGCTCAGAATTAGGCTTGAGAAGCAGAGGATTCATGTCTGTCTCCGGAGGCAGACATGCAGCTTCGGCTTGTACTGCCTGTGCACGTCCTATTTCCAGTCCGTCAGGAGTGGCATACGAGTTGAGTGCCATATTTTGCGCCTTGAAAGGGGCAGGACAGTATCCGTCTTGCCGAAATATGCGGCAAAGCCCTGTAGCGATAATGCTTTTTCCCACATCGCTACCGGTGCCTGCCAACATAACCGGATGTAGTTTCTTAATCATATTTCTTACTGTTTCATCAACTTGTAGTATTTAGGAACATAGCTTGGAAGAATCTCCGGATGGAATGCCTTGACAAAATCGGCAAGCAGATAATGCGGTTCCATTGGCGACTGTTCACGATAAGGCACCCGGGCAAAATTGCAGAAGATTACGTTGTGTGACTTGAAAGCCTTTAAATCTCCATATCTCGGATCTTCGGCAAGCAATACATCGTATGTATATTCGCCTTCGAATGAACCGTCTATCTGCCAGAAGTCTATATTCATGGCTTGAGCATATACAGATTCAAAATCCAGCGTCTGTCCTCCCGTAGAAGTGTTGTCTTTCATGAAGTAGTTCGCACCGGCATCGGCAAACAGCCGTGCAATGTAGCTTTGTCCGCCCATCACATACCATCCGTCCCTTACTTGTCGTCCTGAAACGACCGTAGGGCGGCGAGTGGTCTTCTGTGCCACTTCATCGCGTAATGTGTTGTATTTTTTTTCAATGTCGGCAAATACGGCATTGGCTCTTTGCGGTTCGCCAACCAGAAGCCCTGCCAGCTTAATCCACTCAGCCTGTCCGAGAGGGTCTGTCTCCTTATAACCGTGATGTGGTATCAAAGGAATCCCACAATCTTTCAACTGTCCGAATCCGCCTCTTTTGCTTTCTGACACAAAGATGAAATCAGGGTTTGCCGCTATGACACTTTCCACGTCAAATGCTCCTTCTTTTCCGATTCTCACAGTCTTGCCTTCTTCCATCTGTTTCTTCATTCTGGGGTTGAACAGGTGGCGCAGACTTGTCATACCGACAACTTTGTTTTCACATCCAAGTGCCGCGAAATTGGACAATTGCAGAGCTGTCATACAGATTACTCCACGTACAGGCACAGCAATCACATTGCCCTTTGACTTTCCTCCTTTGACAAGAGCCAGTTTTGTGGTGGCAGAACCGGATTGTTCTTCCGGATTGCTTATGGTAACGAAGACCGTATCTCCGGAATATCTTACTTCAAGTCCTTTGGCATATTTGATTTCAATTGTGTCGCTGTATGCTGCCGCTTTCTCAAATAATGAATCTCTGCTTTGTTGCATTATTGAATCAGCCGAAGTCTTTTCAACTGAGTTCCCTGAGTGCGAATCCGACGCACCTCCGCAAGACATAGCAGCCGCTGCGATGCCGGCAAGAACTATGCCCTTTGTAAATAAATGTCTCATTCCTTTTCTTTTTGAATAATCATTAATGAAAAGTAGGGATAGTCCATCTTTTTCAGCTCATCGGTGTCTGTAATGTGCTTTTCGGCTTTTTCTCCTTCCGCTCCTATATTCTCAAAATAATGGTAGATATATTCCGGATGATTTTGCAGACATCTGTGGATATTTTCTGTAGCCTTGGAAAGTTTCATGATGACAATATTGATGCCGTTCTCGACATATTGCTCTATCTCTTCTTCTGTGATGAGCCCCGGAACAACTAACAGTCGTTCCTTGAGTTTCACCAGATGAAGCCCTGCAATTGAGGCTGCCGCTATGAACGAAGGAATCCCGGGCTTCTGTCTGACCGGTATCTCACGCTCTGTCAGGCAGTCCATCACATAATGGGTGGTAGCATAAATGCCTGTGTCTCCTTCCGTAGCTACTGCTATGGACATTCCTTCATGCCATTCTGTTTCAATGATGTCTGCCGTATGTCTATATATTTCCTTTGCCATATTCCGGTCACTGCTCATCGGAATGTCAATTTTGGCAACTTTGCAGTTCTCTATTCCTGTTTCATATATAGTGTCCGCTGCGTGTGACATACCGTTTACGGCGAAACAATATATCTTGTCCGCTTCAGACAATGAACGCATTGCCTGAAGCGTTACATAGTCTGCGCCTCCCGGACCCAGCGATACAAAATTGATAGCTTTTTTTTCCATGATGCAAAGATAAAGAATAAAGCTTAAACAGCCAACAGCTCCGCATGATTCAAAAATAGGACAACCGAAGTATTCCGGTTGCCCCATCCCTACTTTAAATGAAAAACTATAATAAAATGTGGAGAATTATATTCAGTTTCGTTCTGTAAACATCATTCTGCGAACATCTGCTTTGCATTCTTGGCATGTTCAATGTAGATGTTTACAATTTCTTTGTAGTCTGCAAGTCCTTCCAGTATGCAGTCATCAGCAGTACAAGTATAATTGTTTGCTGCGAAATATCCGCGCCAAGAATCTTCCAGTTCGTCTTCCGTGTAGCCGACTCCTGCCATGTCATTGTGAGCATGGTCGCCGGCAATAGACATAAGGGGATGACATGTCACTTTTCCTCCTGTAATGCCTTTTGTCTGCATACGATTGAATACGTCTTCTACAAAGTTGTTTTCCATGTCAACAGTTCCCACGAAATAGTTTGTGCTATACTTCTGAAGCTCAGCCTCAAGTTGTGTGTATCTCAGATTTCCGCTTCCATAGTCATATCCTTCCGGATTCCCATGTCCCATGAATGCCACTACACCTTCTTTAGCCTTCTGCGAGAACTTTGAGTTGAGAATACCTGCAAGTTTCTCTACGTCGGTCTCTTCATACATCAACGGACCGCCTGCATATACTTGCACATTTTCAAGATATTCCTCGTCAAGGTCGTTCCATGAATTGTTCTTGAAGTCTTTGATGTAAGTGTCGCGCATACGAAGAAACTCCTCTCCGGGAATCACATGGAGTGACTGTACGCGTATTTCTGCATATTTACTGCGTCCCAATGACTCCAGATAATTTGATGGAGGATAGAACTGTATGGCATCAGTGTTCTCTCCAGCCGCACTGCGATTGATACATATTGTAGATGTAAAAGAGAAATAGACATCATATTCCGGGAAAGATTTTTCAAACTGCTCTTTCACTGAAGCGAAAGTTTTATGGGCTTTTTCCCACGTACTTCCGAAAGCCACAAGCAACAATGCCTTGTTGTTGCCGCTTTTTGATTTTAATGTCTGAACCTCAGAGTCTGTTGCCATTTGATATTTCTCGATGTTTGACGGCTTGTAGTCATCGTCGTCGTCAGAGCAGGAAGAGAATCCTGCACAAATCATTGCCATTACGGCAATAAGCATGAGATTAATTTTCTTCATAACTTGTTTGATTTACATTTGTTTTTATTTTGTTTTTTGTCTGTTTCCCTTTTGAGAATCTTATGATTAACGATGCATAGACTGTGGTTCCCGGTGTGGTGGTTCCCAAATGAAGTCCGTGCGGTGTACGGTCTATATAGTTGAACAGATTGTCAACTCCTGCCTCTGCACGATATTCCATAGCCTTTGATTTGCCGAAATCATGTGTAGTGGTCAGTCTCCATATCTGATAACCCTTCCCGTTGCCGTAGTCTTGGTAATATCTCTTGGTGGAGAACTTTCCATATATGCCAATTCCAAGTTTGTAGCTCGGTGTCCATTGATGATTCCATGTAGCGAACACGTTTGCTTTGTGATGCGCCATTCCGTCTATGGTCGCTTTCTTCATCTCTTCTTTGTCCGTATCATAGATATTTGCCTGTGTGTCGAGATAACTCCAGCCTCCTCCTACGGATATTTCTTTGTTGACATTGTACTTCAGGTTTATATCTACTCCGTAAGTCTCGGCATTCTCAATATTCTTATATTGCTTGATGTTCACCGGGTCATATTTTATGACATATTCTCCGGGAGCTTCCGAACGGCTTATCGTGACAAGGTTAATCATGTCATCTACTTTGTTGTAGTAGCCGGTTGCCGTTATTGTGAACTTCTTGTCTGTATATTCTCCTCCAAACGAGAAGTAGTTCGACATTTGAGGCTTCAAGTTTTTGTTGCCGAGATACAGGCGGACACCATTCATGTCACGTATATATTTATAGTGCAACTCTTTCAGTGTAGGTGTTTTGAATCCTTGCGCCCATGATGTACGCAGACGGAAAAGCCCGAGTTTGAGCATGGCAGAAATCTTGGGAGTAAGTTTCCAACCGAAATTTTCATTCCTGTTCAGGCGCAGACCAGCTGTAATGTTCAAAGGTTGCAGCAGGTTGAACTCATCCTGCAAATACAAGGCTTCGGTATTGTCACTGACACTTTCGCTCTCTATTCTTTGCGGTGCTTTCAGCCAGTCGTACCTGTATTCCAGCCCTGCACTGAGTAGATTCTTATAGGGCAGACTGAACACTCCTTTCAATGTACCCATCGTCCGTTGTTGGTCGCTCTGTAAAGCCCTGTCACCGGGGAAGTAAGGGTATGGTTGATTAGAGCCTTCTACATCCACCAGCCATGTCAGCGTATAGTCATAATAATAGGCATGTCGGTTCCAGTCCAGATCCATTGTGACCATATTCCCCTTGGGGAGTTTCCACTGTCCGCCCGCAGATACCGCGCTGTTGTTGTATTCCATGTCATATCCCTTCACATCCACACTTGCATGCTTACCGTTAGGTCTGTATATACGTTTCCAGTAAAGATTTCCTTCCGCATACAACTCCAGCGCGTCTGTTGCTCTGTAAGACAACCTCTCCGCTATTTGCCATGATGTGTTTCTGTTGACAGTCTTGTTTCTTGAGTCGTCGATATAGAATTCTGTTTGTGAAGGAGCTTCTATGCTTGTATTCTGCCAACCATCACTGTGCTTCAGGTTGAAGTTAGTAAGGCTTGCAAGTCTTCCGACAGTAAATGCAATAGCATTGTGCTGCCGCAAGTCTCCGTATGACCCTCCTCTTGTACTGTTCTCAACCATAAACCCCGACTGAGGCTTCTTGGTGATGATATTAATCACTCCGGCAATGGCATCGCTGCCATATAGTGCCGAAGCCGCTCCCTTTACAATCTCTATCCTTTCGATACGTGCCGCATCAATGATGCTGAGATCATTCTGCCCTCCATTGTCGCCATGTATTCTTTTGCCGTCAATCAATACAAGTATATAGGTGTTCCCGAGTCCGTTCATCTGCATACCACTGCCCATGTCGTCTTCCATGAAGTCGAAAGAAGCAGGCAGACCACCGAGAATATCTTCTATTGATTTGCCGGCATAATTTTCCAGAGTCTTGCCACTGATAACTTCTGTCTGTACAGGAGCATTCTTGAGCAGATGTTCAGTACCAGTACCAGTGACCACAATCTCCGCAATAGTGTCTTGCAGCTCCTGACCGTCAGCATACAATGCGACAATACCAAATGAGACTGCTGCAACAATCCATTTCTTATGATACATCCAATATGTTTTCATTGCCCGCTGTCCCTTGTCCCTGGAGACACGGTGTGTTAATGTTAAGAGATTGGCAGGTATTCTGGCTCTCCCATGGAATCAGACGCCTTCCCATTTGCGCCTTTCGGCAAAATAGCTGTTGTGCAAACAGTGGCTTCAAATGTCTGTTCCTCTACACCCTGATATATTAAGGTGTATTGATGATATGGGATTACAGCTGCAGGTACAGCTCAGGTTTTCCACCTGATTCCCTTGCATCGGTGCATTTTCATGTAGAACTGCTCCGATTTCCAAATCTGAGGGCAAAAGTACGTCTTATTTGTGTAACGGCAAAATTTTTCCCTTAATTTATGTGAAGTTATTTTAAGAGTCTATTTAAATTTATCTTCGAGGATTTTCGAGAGGTGTTTTTTTGTAGTTCGTACTCGTTGGTTGAATTAAAATTTTAATTATTTACAAATGAGAAAGTTGCGCAA
>X363_Desmarests_Spiny_Pocket_Mouse__coassemble_881_pt1 | contig 13864 bp, 12 predicted proteins | sample X363_Desmarests_Spiny_Pocket_Mouse__metabat2_low_PE_006 | metagenome-assembled genome bin X363_Desmarests_Spiny_Pocket_Mouse
TCAAGCAAGACACTTTCAGTGCCTGTGCTTGTTCTGAAATGATTCCGACAAAAAAATAACGAATTATTGTAAAATACTAACTACTCACCTGTCCGAATCAATTGTCCATGAGATACTTGTAGGGATGCACCCCGGTGCATCAGCCTTTGTAATGTATGTTTTTTGTGAAGTTCGTGGAGAAGCGGATGCACCGGGGTGCATCCCTACATTGACAATCAATTATTACAGCATATTTCATAGTTGTTACTGGTATATTCACAGACTACTCTTTTAGCTTATGTGGATGTACTCACAAACTACTCCTGCTTGTTTAAGCGGGCGCACTCACAGACTACTCCGTCGCTGCGCGACACCTCCCCTAAACAAGGGGAGGAGCATAGTTTCCTGCTCGGTGTTAGTGCTAATTGTCTAATTGTCAATATGTCTGCATCGGTATTAGTGCTATGAAGCTCATTGTCAACATGTCAGCAGAAGTATTGATAATGGTACGCTGAAACAACTCAGTCCCCCTCTAAAAGGCAAGAATTGTCACATAAATTATATCTTGACTCTTTGAGGGGGACTGAGTTGTTGCCCTTAAATTAGAAAATAAGAAGAAGTAAAACTCTTTTATCAGAATAACAGACCTTATCAATTAATCCCCCATACATTTAACGAATACTGACGTTCAACTGCACTCTCTATTGTATTCGGCAGATTATGGAAGAAATCTATTCCTGTTAAATCTTCAAGTTCATCTACTGTAACAACATTCTTTGCCATTTCCGACATAGAAACATGATTCTTATATGTATATCCATATTCCTTATGTTCCATATAAAAAGCAATGCTACTGTATGTACCATTTTTCACACGAAGCAAAGCCATAAAATAATACTTAGGAACCGGAACCTTGCAACCATTACTCCTTGTTACATACTCCAGAATCTTATTGCCATCAATCGTACCACCTTTGCATACATAAAGCGTATCAGCAAAATTTGCATCACGTCCTTTTGTTTGAACAAAATCTTCAAGAGTTATCCAATAACCTTGATTAAAACTTCCAATCTGAGGACTCATATTAGTCATATAAAAAGTCTGCTCATTTGCTTCTTTGCTATATAGTCTGTCAGCAGAAGCACAGAGATGACCTCTATTATAAATGCCTCCAAATCCACGGCTACCGATTTTCAACGAACTTGGCACCTTTGGGTCATCAGTAAAAGGGTCATCTGAACGAGACACCGTTTTATTACGTGTATGTCCATCGAATCGGAATGCCACCCAACGAGAATGGCACTTCTGCGTATCATACTCAAGGCAGAAAGTCATCACAGAGTCACGACCTACAGCTGTACTATGCTGTATAAAAACGGTACCTGATTTCTTCAATGCCGGCACTTCTATACGTTTTTCATAATTAGGATTGATAACAAAACTACCGTTATTTCCACCCAGCTGATAATCGTCTTCATCATCATCACAAGAGACTACGGCAGAAACCACCGTAGCCAATATGAGGAAATACACAAATCTGTATATTATCTTCATTACCTCTTTCATATATTAATATTATATGTGTCCTTTCAAAAACAAAGAGGCTTTAAGATTATCAAGTTCATATCAAAATTGATTAACTAACATCTTAAAGCCTCTCTCATTTCACTTTTATTGCTTAGATATACTGAAATCATCAATCAATATATCTGCACCCGGATTCTTTGAATTCATAATAACCAAACAACAAACGCTCTCCTCTTTTATCTCAAATTGATGTGTAACAAGCGTCCAATCGTTTTCAGTCAAACCATTTGTATATTCTCCATATACATAAGCACCGACTGTTCCATCTTTAATTGGCACATATCCCGGACGAACACTACCACCCGCATTTGTGGCTGCCTTGGCATAGAACTTAACGGTATAAGTACCCGGAGTCAACTTCATTTCCTTATATCCAAGTCGTTTATTTGCACTTGCCGAACCACCAACCTTAACAGAATAGCTTCCGCTATGTGCATCTGTTGACTGAGAAAGCGAAGCATTACCTGCAGTTGAAGCAGTCTTCCAATTCAAAGGTGCATTATTAGACCATGTTTCAAAATCTCCATTAGCAAAGTCTTCAAGTCCACCAACTTCTGTAGAAGGTTCGTCATCGTTATTGTCGCCTGCTTTTCCACTCTTTATAGAGAAATTTTTCACTTCCCATGTAGAGCCACTCACATTATTAGTATTATAATAGAATGCCAAGCGGATTGTCTTGCCCATATATTCAGCTGGAATATTTATCTGACTTTTTTCAAACGTAGTCCAATCGACACCCTCCGTATGCTTCTGGCAAAGTGGAGTCCAAGTAGCCGTAGAAGCAGCATCTGTATAATCGGCACTAATGAGCAACTGTTGATTGTCATCTGCTCTATTATATCTGAGTATATATTCGTATGATACATAAGCTTCCGAAATACCAGCAAGAGATATTTCCGGTGACACAAGATAATAACTTCCAGCAGTAGTAACTTGTGAAGCATTGTCATACCCTGTCGCCTTTGCCGTTTTGAAGTCTATTACCCAAGCACCACTTCCACTTGTCGTCTGGTTCACAAAAGCTCCCATAGAAGACGTGAAAGCTTCTTCATAAGGCAATGTCTTCACACCCTCGTCTTCTCCCGGTTTGTCGCCTCCTGCGGTAGCCTTTCCCTGTTGAACAGAGAAGTTCTTTACTTCCCATGTAGAGCCACTCACATTATTAGTATTATAATAGAATGCCAAGCGGATTGTCTTACCCATATATTCTGCAGGAATATCTATCTGACATTTTTCAAATGTAGTCCAATCGACACCTTCTGTATGCTTCCGGCAAAGCGGAGTCCAAGTAGCAGTAGAAGCCGCATCCGTATAATCGGTACTGATGAACAGCTGCTGATTATCATCAGATTTATTATATCTGAGTATATATTCGTATGACACGTAAGCTTCCGATACACCAGAAAGAGATATTTCCGGTGACACAAGATAATAGCTTCCAGCTGTAGTAAGCTTTGAAGCATTGTCATATCCCGTCGCTTTCGCTGTTTTGAAGTCAATTATCCACTCTCCACTTCCGCTTGTAGTCTCACTCTTAAATCCACCAAGCGTCGTTTCAAATGCTTCAGAATAAGGGAGAGTCTTTACACCCTCGTCTTCACCTCCACCATTAGGATCATAATCGCCTTCACCTTCCACAACCAAGAAATTCTTCACTTCCCAAGTCGAAGCTTTAGCAGTCGTACTCTTATAGCGCAAAGCGACAGTTACGTTTCCTCCCATATACTTCTGCGGAATATTCACATTACCACTGCTATACCATGTATCCCAATCGCTTCCCTGCACAAGATTAAAATCAAGAGGTTCCCAAGTAGCTTCTCCCACTTTACCTCTTCCCTGATAGTCTGAACTTACAAGAAGCTGATGGTTTGCAGCTACTGTACTGGCAAGTGCATAGCGAAGGATATAATCAAAAGAGACATGCGCCGATGTCACCTCTGAAAAGTCCATCACAGGTGATACAAGCCAGCTTTCGGCATCATTATTTTCCTTTGTAGAAGAATCATATCCTGTCACCTGTGCACAGCTGTAACTAACTGCCCAATTATAATCAGCCACAGTTGTCACACTCTGGAAGCTACCAAGCGAAGTAGCGAAGCTCTCACTGAGAAGCACATCCGTTTCTGTACCACCACCATTATTATTAATCTCATACGGTGCCGGAATGTCTTCACAAGCTGTGAATGCAAAAGCTGCTGCCACCGCAAATATAAATGAAAAATGTTTTTTCATGTTTTGTATCTTTTTTATTGTTATTCTTTAATTGACAAACGGAAAAGCCGTTATTCCGTTTCAAGGTTCAACCTCTTCTTCTTCTTCATTCTCCTGTATCGCAGGGAAAATATCATCTGTTGCACGAAGCTGAATTTGCCAGCTACTATAATAGCTGAGCAATCCGGTATAGCTTCTCTCGTCCTGTGGCATCACAAGAAATGCAATATCATTCTGTGTACTTGTACGCAAAGTGACGTCCGTCGCTCCTACCCTAAGCGTCCTATCTACACCATAACCGGCATCCTGTTCTGCTTCAGGAGCAAAGATGGCAGTTCCGTCAGCTTCCGTCAACTTACCTTTCATCGTAACCAGCATAGGATAATTCATATAGTTCTTCTTGTCACTTGCTTTCAACCAAGCTTCATCCAACACCTTCGGTTGACATTCGGCACATGTCGGATCCGGTGCTCCCACAAGTTCTACATTTGTGCGACAAAGCTGAAACAACATCGGTCCAAGACGTAAATTTCCGCTACTTGTATAATAAGGTTGTCCAATCTTCGGCAATTTGCTATACACTCCGATATACAATCCTTTCAGATTTACCTTAACACGTTGTCCGAGCATGAAATAAGGATACAGACAAGTGTTCTTGACACCGAGCACAATGGCCTGGTCGGTACCATTCTCCTCATCAATGTCGCGCAACAAAAGTGTCTGATAAAGGTTGCCACTAATATCATTTGCAGCTACAACAGCCTCTATCACCACATCTTCCGTGATTTCTTCGAAAGCATTGCTTTGCGTGAAAAGCGACTTGTAAACTGACTTCAAGTCAGAGATACTGCTATTCACTTCTCCTACAGACACAGGACTGGTGACAAGCAGATTGTCCGTATTCGGTTCATCCGTATCATCCATACATGACGTAAACACACATAAAGTCATGCATCCTGCCATCATTATTGAAAATATTTTATTCATATTTATATATATGTTTCTTTTGATTCTTCAAACATCCCAAAGTTCAATTCTCAAAACCTGTAACCGACATTAAGGAATGCATTGATTGCATTCGCATAATAGTATTTGGAATTTTTCGAGAACTTATATGCTTTAGCCACACCAGTCTTATAGAAGTCGTCACGATTCTGCTCATAACCTCCTGTGCGCATGTTACAATTATTAGTTATATTGTTCACAGACAAGTTAATAGATATACTTCTACCTTTCTTCAACCGGATATATCTTCCAATAGAAGCATCGAGCATGAACCCACCTTTGAACTTTTCCTGATTCGCCGTGTAAGCGTCAATCAACTCACCTTCCTCACCAAACAGCACACCACCGTTTTCTTCAAGCTCTGCTTTAGTCACGTCGAAAACAGTGTTACCATCTTCATTGATACTGGAAGCTGTATAGTTACCTATAACATTGCTGAGACGTCTGTACTGAGAAAAGCCGACATACACACGGTCATAATAGTTGAGGTTCATTCCAAAGAACCATCCATGCACATTATAATCCACTCCCACACTCACAGCAGTAAGCGGAGTACCTCCAACACGTATGCCATCAGCAATTACCCTGAGCGGCATAGTCTCATTAGTTACAGGATTCTTCCATGCGTTAAGTTCTGCATTGGTCTTTGAGTCCATACCTTCATAACTAATCTGAGCATAAGGGTTATTGATATATTTTGCCTCGCTTATTGTTCCGATTGCTTTAAACGAAAGATTGCTATTGACCTGATAGACCAAAGCAGCCTCAATTCCATAATGCTCCTTCTCTATTCCATTCATGGTAAGATAAGTAAAGCGCTCCTGCTGATCATTATAAAAGGCAGTCTGCTCCACCTGATTCTCAAACTTTGTATAATATCCAGAAATCTTACCCGAAAGATTTCCAAAACGGAACAAGTAGGAAAGTTCTGCACCAGTAATATCTTCCAGCGACAAATTATTCACAAAATTGTTCTGCATACGTGGAGCCACAAAGCTATTGCGTGCAAGCGGAGCCTGTTTGTTATATCCGAATGAAAGACTAATACGATGGTTTGCCATCAGACGATACATAGCGGAAATCTTTCCTCCTCCGCCCAAGAATCCTGCTGAACCACTCTTTCCGTATGAATTTTCCGGAGCACGACCGTTGCGCATCAGTCCGTCTCTCTCTATCGTCGTACCTTCAAGATGCGCTCCTGCCATCAAGCTGAAAGGACCTCCTGTATATTGATACTGTCCCCAAAGACGTGCTTTGTTTACAAATATATTATAGTTATATCCGAATTTGTCTCCTTCTCCGATACTACGGTTAGGATTATTGAGATCGTTCTGCGCCTCAACGCTCCAACGTCCATAGTCATTGGCTGCAAACTTGTCATAATCTGTATATCGAGTTCCGCCAAGCAAATCAGCCATTGTCTTATAGTGCATACCCTTTGTCGTATTCAGATATATTCCAAGGGCATATTTACCATCTTTGTCAAGATTATGAGTAAATGTAGAATTAAAAGCAAACACCATCTGGTCGTTATGTCTGCGCTCCTGATAATACAAAGCCTCTCCTCCGTTCTGCTCATTCACACGATTGACATAGTACATCCTGTCCCAGTTGATTTGCCTGTTCGCCTTATCAGAAGTCCAATAGTCAACCATATCATTATATTGATCTACGAGAAACGCATTTTCATGCAGATAGTCCGGATTATTCTTATCGAGATCATACACATCAAATACAGCACTCGGCAGATTCTTATAATAGTCGGGACGCGGGTCATACGCATCGCCGTTCCATCCGAGAGCCGTAGAACTATACATACTGTACTTAAATTCTGCCGAAGTAGAAAGCGTCTTCGTATAATCAATGTCCCAGTCCCATGTAGCTATCGCCGTAGGCTCAAAGTCTCTTACCACCCTCGAATTTCTCTTCTCACCGTTCTGATATCCCCAGTTCGGATTATAGTAATGAGAATTTGCAAGCCAATAGGCCTCCTCTGTTGAAGCTCCCTGCTGTGCACGCTCCGTAGGTGCTCCGAAAGTCACCAACGAAAGACTGTGGTTCTGATTAAAGCGTTTCTCTGCTGCCAAGAAATAGCTGAAGGAATTATAGAAAGTACCCTCTATCACTCCTTCATTTGCCCATCTGTAGCCCACACTGCCGGCAAATGCCCATCCGTTTTCCATCATACCTGTGGCAAAGGTATATATGCCTCTTGCCAGATAATTGCGATTACAGCCGGAAAGGGAAAGCTTGTTTCCTTGTGCAAACTGACTCGCACGCGCATTGATATTAGTCGCTCCACCTACTCCGGACATGCCAAAATTGTTGGCTTCAAATCCGGAAACACTCTCTCTGTTTCGAGTTGCATCATTCAAGCCTCCAATCATGCCATAGCTGAAACGTCCAAGTTCCATGTCGTTCAACATAAGTCCGTTCATGTAAGTCTGACTGTACATGTTGTCGTAAGCGCGAATCTGAAAGCGCATAGGACTGAACAAATAGCCCACATCAGAAAGATAAGGGTCGCTCTTCGACGACATAAGGGATGACACAGTCTGTGCCGCATCACCGTCTTCATCAAGCTGACTCTCGGTAAACGTGAAGTCGGCATTGTCGTTCAGGCTCAGGCTGTCAGTCTGATGCTGCGCCATCACTGCAATGGCAACGCACCATACCGCAAGCGTTAGTTTTACACCTTTATTCATATAATAACATTATTATTTGTATTACTTATTCCTAAATATTCGTTCATTTTTTTGCAGAAGGGCATGGCAAAATAAAAGACATACCACTTCTTCAAACTGCAACACTCTTCCCAGAGTATTATATATACAAAAAGTGTACAATTATTCTGCAAAAATATAAAAAACATTCCTGCAAAAGAATAATCGCAAACAAAATAAACTCAATTATTAAAAGATTTCAATAAAAAAGCAACAATGTTATTCACTCATCCCCAAAGGGAGAGCGCATTCACAAAATTTTCAAAACGTAAATTTATCAGTCACAAAAAAGGGAGACCGAAATCTCCCTAATAAAAAAGCATTGTGACGGAAAATAAAATTTCATCATTTGTAATTTCACTATTTCAGTAACTCAACAACATCTTCCGGCAGCATGACATTACAGTCCTCATCTTTCTGACCATTTTTAAGGAATAATATCGGAACAATAGTATAACGCTTGGCAAACGGCAACAGCTTGGCTTTGCGGAGAAGTTCCGCCATAAGCTGCTTAACATTCTCTTGAGTAGTCCACTTGCATTCACCTATCAAGAGATACTTTTTGTCAAGCGACTCAGCCATCACATCAAACTCTATCCGCTCCGGTTTCTTATCCTCATTGAGCACAGAACCCCACCAACGTTTTGCCTTACCATAAATTACTCCGTCAACAAGATTTCCAGTAACGGCATCTCTACATAGTTTTTCCCATTGCAAACTCACATACTCCGTAAAATGGGTTTTCAAAGTCTGTTCTATGGGCAGACGGCGGTCAAGCTCTATAAATGAACGGTTAGGGACGACAAACTGATAGTAGAAAGCCATCAACGGATCTGCAATCTTGTAAAGGCTCTTCTTCGCATTCTTTTCGTCAACACCAAACGGTACGTCTTTTTCCAAGAATCCAAGATCAATAAGCTTCTTCAGAGGACGCGACAAATTAGTGGCCGGTTCGTTGCATCGTGCAGCAATTTCAGAAAGCCGATTTGCACCAGTACCTATATATGACATAATTGTCGAGGTCTTAACTACATCTTTTACATCATCCTGAAAAAGTTTTATCGGCTCTTCATAAAGAGTTCCATTTACGGAAAGGACATTGTGCCATAGAGCGTCATTAAGCGAAGTTCTGTTTTCTCTTAACTCCCAATAGCGTGGCACCCCACCCCACACAGAATATTCTTCAACAGTATGTACAGCATCAAGATTCAAAGCCTCTTGAATATAAGGCAAACGTATCGGAGCAAGTCTCATTATTTCATCAGCACGTCCATAAAGAGGCGCGGTAGAATCAAGAAACAATCCATACATCATATTCTGTGATGAACCACAAAGCACAAGATTATATTTCAGTTGCCTTTCATCAACCAGCTTCTGCAACACAGATGGCAATTCTGAAGATTGCTCCACAAGATAGGGAAATTCATCCAGACACAGGGTAAAACGCTTGTCTGTACGATAATTGACAGCACGAAACATCGATTTCCAATCCGGATATGTCAACTTATCGAAATCAGGAAACACTTGGGCTATCACTTTTGCAAGCAACGCTCTCTGGTGTTGTCCCTCTGAACGGTCTGCAAGAAAATAAACATCGTTGTCCGACAAAACTCTTTTGATAAGTGTTGATTTACCTAAGCGTCTGCGCCCATACATCACAACTAACGAAGATTTATCTCTCACAAGAGCATCCTTCAGACGTGCCGTTTCATCTGTTCTATCAACAAATTTCATATACTTTTTTATTATTATGCAATGCAAACATAATGTTTTGGATACATAATTCAAAATTTCAAAACTATTTTTTTGTCTTTTTTCTTTACGAATATATTACAACTGGAAATTTTCAAGAAACTCTTGTCAAAATTTAGCCAGTAAATACATCCGCTTAAAACAACAAAAACATGCTTAAAACGCAGCTTTTCAATTTGACAAAATGATATTTTCGCCCAAAATGAAAATTTAACATTTAAAGCGATTTTTTGCCGAATCCGAAAAGACTGGATTTTTGGCACGAAGATAAGCTATTGATAATCAATAAAATAGAAAATTCATCAAAATACTCAGAAACATGCGTCGGACGCAATTTTTCGATGATTTTGAGCACTATGATAATTTCCTGATTATCAATACATTATATTCAAACTTTCTGTTTTTATCCTCAAATACCACTTTAAAGTCACTCATTTTTAAGTTTATGTCCAAACATTCTTTTAAAGCAGTAAATTATATACTTCTTAACATTTCACCCGGTCTCAACTGTCTTTTATTCTGAAGAATAGTGTGTTTTTATTTTCAGCGCGCTGTCGTCACATTTTCAGCGCACTGAAAATAAAAAAGCAGCACACAGCAAATAAAATTACAGTGCGCTGAAAATGTGACGACTGTGCGCTGGAATTTTGAAAACTTAGTAGTTTTTTTCAAAAAAACTCTTCGCCGAAAATAAATAAATGTAAAAGAGTTATACTGAGACGAAACACTTTTTTACATTTTTCAGAGGCTTTGCGAAATGCGCGTAAAAGCCCCATTCTGTGAGAAAAGTCCATCGCGCTTCATTTTGAAGCGTTCCAGAGAGCTTGGAATTTTAACATTTGACAAAATCAAAAAGTAAGTATTTTATTCTAAATTCAGCAAATATGATTTTATACACCACAATATACCATCATTTTGTCAAAATTCTTAAATCTTCAAAAAAGCATATTCAAAAATTTTATTATGGGGCATATTTGGGGGTTCAAACGACATACCAATCAAACAGTCTCTGCATACCTTAAATCAAGAGCCGAAATAACCCTCTTAAACTACTATTTCCCACCCTTTCTTCTCCTTTTGAAAAACATTTTCATCCTTTCTGCAGCTTCGTCCGCAAGCACTCCTTTCACGACCTGAGTTTTAGGATGTAATGCCTCCGGTGCATAACGCATATAGCCTCGCTTGTCATCGGAAGTTCCATAGACAAGTCTTCCCATCTGCGACCATGCAATGGCACCGGCACACATCACACAGGGTTCCACGGTGACATAAAGCGTACAATTGTCCAGATACTTGCCTCCGAGATATTCGGCCGCCGCTGTTATGGCTTGCATTTCCGCATGTGCGGTCACATCATGCAACTTCTCTGTCAGATTGTGCCCTTTGCCAATGACGCGTCCATTGCACACGACGACAGCTCCCACCGGTATCTCGTCTTCATCCCAAGCCCTGTCGGCTTCGCGCAAGGCTTCACGCATAAATCTTTCATCTTCTTCCATATCTGTTTGTTTTGTCTGCAAATATATGAATCTTGTTCTATTTCTACAAACTTGTTGTCCTCCAACCGGCATTCCACACATCGTATATCATAGCGGGAGCACACAGCTGTGAAAGGAGAATATAAGAAAAAGTGACGAAAGAGCAACAGACATATATCTTCTGCATTCATCAATGCGACAAACCGCCTGCATAGCCGTGTGTATCATATCGGATATGTCCGATATTAACGTAAAAATTATCTTTTTTAGAAGCTGTTTTAAATTTATTTTCGTGGGATTTAGAGAGGTATTTTTGAGATGTTTTCTCAAGTTGAGGAGGGAGCATAGCGGGCTATGTGACCGAAGAGACTTGGAGAAAACAGCCAAAAAGACCCTCTAAATTCCCGAAAGACGGGCTATAATAATTTTTCGTAATAAATTTAAAACAGCTTCTTATTCCCCTTCTCATTTTTTTTTATGATATTTGCCCCCCAAAGAAAAAAACATAAAAAAAAACATTTAAACAAGCATGAAGAAAATCTTATACTTTTTTGCGGTAATGGCAATTGCCATCATCTTCACTTCCGGACGTCCTGAAGGAAAACGCTATGCTCTCTATGGAGTGGCATTCTACAATCTGGAGAACATGTTCGATACTATTCATGACAGCGGCAAGAACGATTGGGAATATACTCCGGAAGGAACTAACAAATGGGGCACCATGAAATATAAGAACAAATTGGCAAACATGTCGAGAGTTCTGTCCGAACTATGTACCGACAAACTTCCTTATGGTGCAGCCGTTATCGGAATGGCAGAGGTTGAAAACCGCCGAGTCCTCGAAGACCTTATAGAACAGCCGGCATTAAAAAACCGAAATTACCAGATAATACATTACGAAGGTCCCGACAGAAGAGGCATAGACTGTGCTTTGTTTTACAATCCGAAGTTCTTTCAAGTAGAAAACAGTCGCCTCATACCATACGTCTATCCAAACAACGACACGACATACGCAACAAGAGGTTTTCTGCTTGTAAGCGGCAAACTGGCAAATGAGAACACACACGTCATTGTCAATCACTGGCCTTCTCGCGGTGCAGGCAGTGAATACCGCGAACTTGCAGGCAGACAAGTTCGTGCCATCAAGGACTCTATCCAACAGCTTGACCCTGATGCCAAAATTATCATCATGGGCGACATGAACGACGACCCTAACAACAAAAGTATGACAGAAGCTCTCGGATGTAAGCACAAGAAGAACAACGTTGGCAAACAGGAACTTTACAACCCTTGGTGGGACATGCTGTATAAGACAGGTCAAGGCACGCTGCTCTATGACGGCAAGTGGAACCTGTTCGACCAGATTGTATTTACAGGAAATCTTCTCGGCGACGACCGCTCTACACTGAAGTTCCACAAGAATGAGATTTTCCTGAAAGATTACCTTATTCAGCAGGAAGGCAAATTCAAAGGAAGCCCTAAACGTACACACGCAAGCGGCATCTGGACTAACGGATATAGCGACCACCTGCCTACGATGATATATCTTGTCAAGGAAGTCAAATAAAAGTTAGCTCAACTCATAAGCGTCACGATGAACAAATGAAGCTGCCGGACATGAATTGCCGCGCTCCCGACATGTTCATGGCGCAGAACAACATCAGAAAAATGAAAAAGCAAATGCGGATTGTCGATATGTTTGACAATCCGCATTTGCTTTTTTACAAAAGAAAAACACGCTAAAAAGCCTGACAAACTATTACTCAGCAGAAGCTTCTGCTGCTTCCTCAGTATTTTCAGTATTTTCTGTTTCTTCAGTCTTTTCTTCAAACTCTGTTATTCCATTTGCAACCAGAATATTATACCATGCAATGACCTTGCGCATATCACTTACACGAACACGGTCTCTGTCATAGTTTGGAAGCACAGCCTCGAAGAAATCAATGACACTCTGTTTATCTGCCTTATTGGAAGAAATGTCAACGAGTTTTCCTTCATACTTTGCCTTTATCGACTCAAATACAGATGCAAGAGAAACCTCATTGTCGTCATCCGTATAAATAGATATGTCGGCGAGGGAAACAACCTTATCTGCTCCGTATGCAGGCATACGCTTCTTGGCAGAATCAACAGTTTCGACAATAAGCATCTTATTGCCACGAGAAACAAGCTTGTAAAGTCCGGGTTTGCCAGAAATGGCAAGAATTGTTTTAAGCATTTTCTTTAATCTATTATGTTATGTTATTTCTTCTATTATCGAGCCATGCAATTACTGTCCTCTCCCTATCAGCGAGAGGTGAACTTTCATCACACAAACACTCAGATAATACTACATGTTATGCAAGTTTCATACTCAATCCCCAGCAAAAAGGAGATTTTTCAAAAACAATTGCAAAGTTAATAGCATTCAAAATAGAAAGCAAAAGTTGCAAGAATAAAAATACTTAAACGGAGAAAATATGCTGCATATCGTGTATGCAACAGCGTACATGCCACATCATTTACTGTCAATTACAAAGGTCATACACGGTCTATCAAAGAAAAACAGTCAAGCATGTTCCTTATCTGTTCATCCACATCCGCAATCCCATCATTCAGAATCACAAAATCCGCAAGATTCCGCTTCACCTCTTCATCCATCTGATTGTTCATGCGGTCTATGATTTGCCCCTCGGTAGCATGGTCACGGTGCATTGCCCGCATCAGCCTGACCTCCTTCGGAGCATACACGGAAACAGTCTTATCTACCACTTCATTAAATCCGGATTCAAACAATATGGCGCACTCCATAAACACAAAGTCCGCACCTTGGGTTCTCGCCCAAGATTCAAAATGAGCCTTTACGCACGGATGAACAATGGCATTCATCTCATTCAGATACTCAGGAGCGGAAAAAATAAAATCTGATATAACTTTCTTGTTTATATCTCCGGTATGCGTATATGCACTATCCCCCACAAGCTTTTTAATTCCATTCACCACTGAAGAATCGTGAAGCATAAGAAGCTTTGCTTCATCATCGCATGAATAAACAGGAAAACCCAACTCTACAAGTTTTCTACATACATAGCTTTTGCCGCTTCCTATACCGCCTGTAATACCTATGTTCATAGCATGAATTAATGATAT
>X363_Desmarests_Spiny_Pocket_Mouse__coassemble_887_pt1 | contig 13792 bp, 6 predicted proteins | sample X363_Desmarests_Spiny_Pocket_Mouse__metabat2_low_PE_006 | metagenome-assembled genome bin X363_Desmarests_Spiny_Pocket_Mouse
TTAGTGAACAGAGAAGACAACGTGTTCTTGGTGAACATGGTTCAGAGGTGATGGGATGGGTTGATGATTTTGTGGAGATAATTGACATTATTACAGATGAATGTCCTGCTCCTGAAAGTACAAATGCGAAAGGGCGAGGCAAATCGGGAACTTCATTGAGGAGTTGGCAAGCCAATTATAACAATGTGGCACGCAGAACAGCGGACTATATGTTGAACTACGATAGTCTTTTGCTTGAGTTCTTTGGAGATAAATGTTGGTATCTCGGCGATATGGAAGAGAATGCAGCATTGTTCCGACTGTTGGCAGAGAATGAAGATGTCACAGTGGAACAAGCCCTTACCGTAAAACCTTTGTCGGTTACAGATGAGCAAGTCATAGCTTTGCTGGATAGAATTAACAACACTGTGGAGGGAAATGACACTGAAAATTGCATTCATTGGGACCGTGTGGATGAAATTGTCCACATATCAAAACAAATGGATGAACAATCAGTTAGCGAAGGATTTGAATCTTTGGCAGACCAGTATCAGAATGCATATAATATCTGTATGGAGAAATACGGTGAGATTTCTTCTTCCGTATGTGCTTCGATTACATTGCAGTTCTCACAGTCTATGGTGATGACTCGTCAGGCATTCCGTGGTACGCTTACAGTCTTTAATGGGCATGACACCGATGCCATGAAAGATGTTAAACTCAACCTTGTGGTGAAAGATGAAAATGGCAACATGGCAACAAGTCATGAACTTCAAATAAATCCTGAATCTATTGAAGGTTTTACAGGAAAACTAAGTTTGACAGATGGATGGACGCTGGATGCGCAAGAGAATGGTACTGCGAAAGTTTTGTTTATTCCAACGAAGTATGCTGCACCATTGAATGATGTGCGCTATACTTTTGGCGGTACACTTTCGTATGTCGATCCGTTTACTGGATTTGAAGTTGTCCGTGAACTTTCTCCTGTAACATTGACTGTAAAACCTTCGCCAAATCTTGATTTGATTTATTTCGTACAGCGTGATATTATAGGTGATGACCCATTGACCGAAGCTGTTGAACCATGTGAGGAAGCAGAGTTTTCTCTCTTGATTAACAATGTCGGTTATGGAGATGCAAAAAATGTACAGATGGTGACTGAACAACCTAAGATTATTGACAATGAAAAAGGATTGAAGGTTGACTTTGAATTGATGAGCAGTCAGTTGAATGGTGCCGATAAGATATTGGCTTTGGGCGAAAGTGTGACGACGGATTTTGGAACTATACCTGCGAAAACTTCAGCATGTGCTCAATGGTGGATTAAGAGTTCATTGCTCGGACATTTCGTGGATTATAATGTGGAAGCCACTCATGTCACAAGCTATGATAATCCTGATTTGTCGTTGCTCAACGAAGTTACGGTACATGAACTGATACGAAGTCTGGATGCCACAGACGGTGAGGATAAAATCATAGGTTTTATGACTAATGATATTGCTGATACCGAAGATGCTCCGGATATGATTTACCTTTCCAATGGAATTGTGGAGAATGTGAATATCGCTCAGGGGGCAACCATGCAGAAAGTGTCTGAAACAGATTATCTGCTTAATGTCGCTCCCGGAAGTGAAGGATGGGTCTATGGTAATATTTCTGACCCTACTTATGGCATTTCGGCTTTGAAGTCTGTCACACGTCAAAGTGACGGAAAAGTGATGCCTCTTCGCAATTTCTGGCAGACAGACAGGACACTGCGTGATGGTAAAGACCCTCTGTATGAGAATAGGATACATTTTGCAGACGATTTCACTTCTTCGCAAGAAGAAACATATATCCTTACTTTTGAACCTGCACCGGAGTTGTTGCTTGAAATTGTGTCGATAGAAGGTGCTCCAGAGGAGGGACAGCTCGCTGTTGAGCCTTTGGAGGCAGTGAACGTGGTGTTCAATAAATCTATAGATCCAACTACATTTACGACAGACGACATCGCTCTTTCTGTGCAGGGTGTGAAACAGGACATCAGCAGTGTAGCCCTTTCTACCAATGACAATAAAACGTTTAAACTTGATTTCTCCGCACTGAACGAGACGGTAGGAAACGGTTATTTTGTTCTTTCCGTGCAGACATCTGACATTACAGACTATGAAGGATATAACGGCAAGAACGGAAAAACGGTCGGATGGATTATGTTCCGTGACGGGCAGGTTGCTCTTGCTACATCTGTTTATCCCGAGAAGGCTGGAACAGTACAGCGTGTATCGAAGCCGTTAGAAAGGAAGGCTGGAAAAGTTGTTGCATCTGATGAAGGAGCGCAGTATGGCTCTACTGTAATATTGACAACCGTTCCGAATGAAGGCTATGAATTCAAAAATTGGACATTGAATGGAGAAGTTATTTCCGATGAACCGGAGTTTGAATGTACGGCGGTTTGCGACATGGATGTGCAGGCTGTGTATGCGTTGAAGACTTATTCTGTAACAATTGGCGACACTGCTGAAGGTGGAGAAATCGCAGGTGCATCTTCCGGTATCTATTCTTATGGAGAAGAACTGAAGTTGACGGCTTGTCCGACAGATGATTTTGTTTTTGAAAACTGGATTGTGAATGGCAGAGATGCCGGTACGGAAAAGAATCTCACGGTCAATGTCGATGGTATTCTGGATATTTCGGCAAACTTCAAGCGCAATATTTATCAGCAGAACATAACACTTGCAAGAGGATGGAATTGGATTTCAAGTTATGTTGACGAACCTGTGTCGGTTAGTGATATTCTTGGTAATGTGACTCATGTGCTCAGTCAGTTTAAAGAATGGGTGGATGATTCCGACTATGGCATGGCAGGTGACATTGAAGCATTGCTCCCGGGCTTGGCTTATAAGGTGAATGCTTCTTATGCCACAATGAAGTCTTTCAAAGGACGGATTCATGACACAGAGAACATGCCTATCATGTTGAAGAGCGGATGGAACTGGATTTCATATCCTCATCAGGAAAAAAGAGCGATAGAGGTGCTGTCAAATGCTGAAGAAGGCGATTGTGTGGTGTCGCAGACAGGATTCTCTGAATATGTGGATGGATGTTGGAAAGGCACTCTTAAAGGACTTGTACCGGGTAGCGGATACTTATATAAATCTAATTCAGACAAGCAACTGCAATTTGATTTTATCGGAAATTCTGTGATGCCGGATGATGACGAGACAATGCCTTCGTCAACAGTCGATATGCGTAAATATCCGTGTACGATGAACGTGATAGCTAAGTTGACGCAATTGAAGTCTAATCATGCAGAGTCCGACTGTCGCATTTATGCAATGGTGGGAGACGACTGTCGCGGAGAAAGCCGTTATATTGATGGAAACTATTACATGACAATATATGGCGATGAACCGGTACCAGTTTCATTCATTGTGGAAGAGTGCAAGAGTGGTGTCAAGTATGAGGCAAAAGAAATATTGTCTTTCTGTGAAGATGTGATAGGTAGTCATAAATCACAGTACACAATCACAATAGAAGATGATATAACTGACATTTCAGCTCTCGAACATGATAAACGTAAGATGAAGGTGTTTAGTATTGAAGGTATATTACTCTATTCGGAAGCTACAATAGAGAATATCAAGAATCTTCGTCGTGGAGTATATATCATTAATGGTCAGAAATATATTGTAAGGTAATAGATTCCGGCAATGAATTTTCACCGGCTTTAAGAAGGCGAATTTGTCGGTGCTTGTATGGGACAGGTTAAAAACTCAATTGAAAGAGTTTTTGACCTGTTCTTTTTTGTAGATTTTTATTTGTTTTTGGGAATATGTGGGTGTACTCAACTGGATTCTTCATGTTTGTTTAAGCGTGATAGCGATGGAGGAGCCTGTCGATAGAATCCACTAAAACACGCTAAAATGCTATTGTTCAAAATGACAAAATGATATTTTCGGTCAAAATGAAAATTTAACATTTCGGGTGATTTTTTGCCGAAGGCGAAGAGACGAAAATTTTAATGTGTAGATAAACTATTGATAATCAGTAGAATACAAAATTATTCAAAATACTCAAAAAAACGCGTTGGACATAATTTTTTGAGTATTTTGAGTGTTCTGGTAATATCTTGATTATTAATGTGTTAAGGCAAATCTTACCATTCCCACTCTCAAACATCGCTTCAAATTCACTCACTTTGAAGTTTATGTTTAGATACTTTTTCAAAGTAATAAATTATACACTTCTTAACATTCCGACCGATGCAAACAGTGTTTTTTTCTGCTTCCTACTGTTTTTTTATTTTCAGCGCGCTGTTTTGAAATTTTCAGCGCACAGTGAGAGAATTTCCAGTGCGCTGCAAATAAAATTGCAGTGCGCTGCGAAGAAAAAAACTGTGCGCCGGAAATTTGAAAACTTAGTAGTTTTTTTCAAACGACTCTTCACCAAAGATAAATAAATGTAAAAGAACCGATTCAAAACGAAACACTATTTCACATTTCGCAGAGTCATCAGAAAATGCGCATAGAATCCTCATTCTTCGAGAAAAGTTCGGTGCGCTTCATTTTGACGCGTTCCAGAGGGCTTGAAATTTTAACATTTTATGAAATCAAAAAGATAGATTAATAATGTAAAATTGGAATTTTTGAAACTAAAACAATTGAATATGTTGCCGTTTTGTCAAAATTAAATACCCCTCTAAAAAACGATGTCAAAATTTTTTTTATGGGAGTGTTTATAGATTGTTTTTTATAAGTGCATCCACAAAACACTTTATGAATACATCCGGACTAAGGATGATTTTTTGTCAGTAGATATGTTGATTTTACAGAATCAATTATTTGTATTTCTAAAAGAGAAGTATTATTCAAAATATAAAAAAGAAGTTCTGTTTTTAAATATAAATCATATCTTTGCATTATGTTCTTGTTACCTTAAAAATTGGTATGATTAAAACGACATTTTATGAAAAAGCTATTCTTATATATCCTTTTGTATTCAGGTGAATGCACAGACAATAGATCTTGAGGTGGAGGTAGAAGATGATTTTTTGAAAGTTCCGCTTACAGGTGTGAAAGTATCTGTATTGACTTCCGACAGTGTGGTGGTGGTAGATTCTATCAGCAGAAGTGTTTCGATGAAGAATCGTAGCGGCAAGCTGCTTAAAGAAGTATATATTGCTTCTGTTAAGGCTGAAAAATGCGATTATTTGCTGCGTGTCACACGACCGGGATACAGTGAAGTATGGCAGTCTGTTTCTGTACAGTCTCCGGAAACAGCAAGCTCGGTAGCCGTACCGGTAATCAAGATGCGCAAGGAACGTAATATTGTTCTGGACGAGGTGGTGGTGAAAGCCACTAAGGTAAAGATGTGTTATAAAGGCGACACACTGGTGTATAATGCCGATGCCTTCAAACTGCCGGACGGTTCGATGCTCGATGCGTTGATACGTCAACTTCCGGGGGTGACGATGAATGATGGTGGTGAGATTTTTGTCAATGGGAGCAAAGTGGATGAACTGATGTTGGGTTCTCGCTCTTTTATGAGTGGCAGCAAGAAAGTGCTTTTGGAAAACCTGCCTTACTATACGGTGAAGAATATCAAGGTGTATGACAAACGGACTGACAAGAGCGAGGTCTTGGGGTATGATGTGGAAGCGAAAAAATATGTGATGGATGTAAACTTGAAAGAAGAATACAGTCGGGGATATATTGCCAATGTGGAAGGAGCTGTCGGTACGGAAGAGCGTTGGATGGGGCGCGGTTTTCTGTTGGGCTTTACCGACCGTTGGCGTTATTCGCTGATGGGCAATGTCAATAATGTGAACGAAAGCCGCCACATCGGAGAGCGCGGACATTGGTCTCCTGCTACGATGCCTCAGTCGCTTGTCACGACTCGTAGTGTGGCAACTGACTTGGATTATGAATCGAGAGATAAACAGGTGAAGAATAATTTCAATGCCGATTTCACTTCTACAAGTGTCGATATGGAAACTCGCCAACGCTATGAACAATTTCTTGAAGGCAGTAAGCCTGTGTCGTTGTCTGAGAGCCGCAATGAGTCTGATAATTGGCATTTGAAGCTGTACAATACGTTGGTTCTCAAAAAAGCAACTTATTTGGAACTCAAATCTCACTTTGAATATGGAAAAAGAAATGCCTTGGGTAAATCGCAATTCGAACAATGGGATGACGGACTGACGGCTTCCATGTGCACCGATGCTTTGAGTGAAGGGCGGTCGTGGTCTGTGGTTCAGGAAGTGGCAGGCACTTTTAATACCGACAAGGAAAAACATTGGTATGGCAACTATTATCTTTTCTTTAGGCACAGCGATGATCAGTCGTGGCTTTCCAGCCGTTTCAATACATGGCAAGCTGCTATGCAGACCAATGATGTTCGCCGTAATGCCAGTGACGTGTCTAACCGGAGCACAAACTTCATGTTCAGTACACACCATACAATGTCTGAATTGTTCCGAAAGGTAAATCTGATTGTAGGGGATGAGTTCCAATTCTTAAATACAAAGACGCATGATTATCTTTATCATCCCGACACATTGTTGTTGGCATCCCAGCTTGACATGCTGACTGCCATTACCGACTTTTCTAATTCTTATGACAGTCATCTGCATTATTGGCGCAACAATGCCTCGATTACATTGAGCAAGCAGGGTAGTTACAAACCCGGGAGAAATTCTTTCTATAACATTACGTATGACCGTTGGCGGATGGGGGTTGATGTACCGGTCATTCATCAGTCTCTTGATTATGAACGAGGTGTCATCGATACCTTGGCGCATGGCACATGGGTGTATGTTTCGCCCCATGCAGAGTTTCGCTGTATGTCGCCTGACGGTGGGCGCGATTTACGAATTGGTGCCCGATACGACTGTACCCCCGCTGATTTGTTGAACCGGATAAGCTATCGTGATGACAGCCGTCCGCTTGTGGTTAAGGAAGGAAACCCTGATTTGAAAGGCACTGCCGTGACATCTGCTAATATTGATTATGCCGAAAAGTATGGAGAGAGAATCAAGCAATGGCATGTAGGGGCGACATTCAACTATCGCCATCGCGATGTGGCACAGTCGGTAACTTACAGCCCCGTTACGGGTGTGTATGTTTACAAGCCGATGAATGTGAGCGGAGCCTATTCCGCCACAGCCCGGTTTGATATTTCTTCCGACATTGGCGAGAAGCGTTATTGGATGTGGCAGATGAATATTGATGGCGATTATGTGCATTCCGTAGATTATACGATGTTGGCAGGGGAGACGGAAAGTCATGAGAATGTCGTCAACACTACTGTTTTGCGTGATGGGGCATATATTCAATATAATAAGGATATGCTTAACATCCGTGCTTCCGGAGACATACGGTGGCGGCATTCGGAAGGTAGAATGCGTGATTTCGAGACGCTTGATGCTTTTGATTTCAATTATGGCCTTTCCGCCCGATATACCATACCGGTGTTGAAGACCACAGTTTCGGCTGATGCTGTCATGTATAGCCGTCGAGGCTATGGCAGTTCAGTACTGAAACAAATGATTTTGTGCTCAATGCTTCACTTAGTCAACCGTTCTTGCAAGGAAAGCTCATTGCGCGGATTGAAGCTTTCGACTTATTCCATCAGGTTTCTTCTGTTCAGTATGATGTCAATGCGCAGGGACGTACCGAGACATGGTTCCGTTCACTTCCTCATTATGTGATGTTGCATGTGGTTTACCATTGGAGCAAGAATCCTAAGAAGCCGTGAGAATAGTCATGTATTTGGTTTTATGTCTGAATATTGCATGTTCTTTCATCTTTTTTCTTCTCAAATTTGTTTCTCTATATAAGAATACGTACTTTTGCACAATAAATTAATGGGCTTGACTGGATTTGACAGCGAGTCGGAATGGTATGTAAGCATGCAGTGGGTCGGTAATTTCCACTTAAATCTCAGTTATCAAAGAATTATCTGGCAACGATTCTTATGCTCTCGCTGCTTAATCGAAGTATAGTAGATTAGCTTTATTTCTGCCATAGTGGTGGAAACGAGATGTCGCTCAAAAGCTCTTGTTCCGAAGCGTTTGATAAAGCGGCACAGCAAAATCGGGAATAGCTTGGACTTCGCCTCGCAGTTCTTGTGAAATTTTAGAGGATAAGGTGTGAGTTGGTGGCTTTGGTCTTGCTTGCACTCGAAAACATCAGTCAAAGATAAGCATGTAGAAAGCGTATGGTTTCCTCGTTTGGACGGGAGTTCGATTCTCCCCAGGTCCACAAAAAAGCAGACTCGGATTGCTTCCGGGTCTGCTTTTTTCTGTTTTGTGGCTTATGAAATTTTTCTGAATGAGGGGTCCAAGAAATTTCTTTATCCCTGATTTGGGCATCTTCTTGCTTCTGAATCAAGAAATTCCTGCCCTTAATCAGAACTTTCCAAGTCATTAAAATTCTATGAGAACTCTTGCATTGATTTGTCTTCCAGTGAGATAATTAGGTACAGCATATTGGTTGTTTGTTATATCTGTTACCCAATAATATGAATTGACATTGCTGATTCCTAAAATATTGAAGGCATCGATTCCGAGCCATACATTGCGCAGATGTTTGCTGATGCCGTTTGTGGCATGTTTATCCTCGTTGTTCAGTAAGCGATAGGACATTCCGAGGTCAACACGGCGGTAAGAAGACATACGGAAAACCTGCTTGTCTCTTCTTGTGTGAGGAGGTCCGAATGGGAGGCCGCCGGCATAATGACCTTTCAGAGTCACTTTCCATTTGTCGGTATTCGGAAAATAATCGCTGAAGAATATGGACAGATTCAGTCTCTGGTCCGTAGGTCGGGGCACAGACTTACCGTTGATTTTTTCCTGAGTCTTCATGATTCCGGCACTGATCCAAGAATCTGTTCCCGGCACGAACTCACCGTATATCTTCATGTCAAGTCCCATAGCATAGCCTGTTGCTATGTTTTCTCCATAATAGCTGACTCTCACATTGTCAACATTATATGGAATAAGATTGCTGAGGGCTTTATAATATATCTCTGCTGTAGCCTTGAAAGGACGGTTGTTCACTTTGAATCTGTATTCTCCTCCGAGCACAAAATGTATGGAGCGTTGCGACTTTATATTCTCATTGAGAATCACAGAAGTATTGCCGTTGACAGTCACTGTGTCCTTTATCTCTTTGTAGAACGGAGCCTGATAGTAGAGTCCGGTGGAGAACCTGAATGTAAGATTGTCGTTAGATGCCGGTACGAATGCCATTGTAGCTCTCGGACTGAAAAGCCATTCTTTGTTCCAGCTCCAGTGAGAAAGTCGCACACCGTAGTTGAGTATCATTTCTCCTTCATCGAAGGTACGGCGGTATGTGTCCTGTGCATACAACTCGAAACGGTTGCTGTTGACCTCATTCTTTGAAGCCAGATTGTATATCAAATCCAAACGGCTGTCGGAGTGAGGTAGGGAATATCCGGCAGAATCTCGCATCTCCCATTCGCGCATCGTTTCTTCCACATGTTCCGACTTATATAATATGCCGTATCTTATGTCGTGTGCCGTGAATCTGCTTCTGCCACTCAGTCCGATGCTTTTTACATCGGCGGTAAGCCGGTTGCGCGCATGTTCCATGTATGTTCCTATGCCGAGGCTTTCGTCTTCTCCTTCATTGTTCAGCCAATATTCACCACTTATGTCAAATGTCTCCCTTTCGTTTGTCTTGAAGGCAGACATGTTCAGCGATATTTCGTTTGTGGTGTTGAAATGGTGTGTAGCTGACAAACTTCCGAAATAAGTGTGGAATTTATCTTGCTCCTTGCCGTCAAAATATACTTTGAATTCTTTTACGTCTTCTGCGGTTCCGAATTTGGTTGTTCGGTCTGACGGTTCAAAGTTGTAGTCGTTCCTTGAAATGTCGCCAATGAAGTCGAATGTCCATTTCCGTGTGGGCGTCCAGCTTATGTAGGTCTGGTAGTCGAAATCTTTCGGTTCGTATTCTCCTTTGGTGTCCAGTGTTCCGAGCAGATAGCTTGTGGTCTTATACCGAAGTCCGTGAGTCATACTGAATTTGTCCGTTCCGTAGCCCGCATATATGTTTGCACCTAACATGCTGGCAGATACAGAACCTTCAAATCCTTTTACCTTCTTATATTCTATGTCAAGCACAGACGACATCTTGTCTCCGTATTTGGCCTCAAATCCTCCGGCGGAGAATCCTACTTTCTCCACCATGTCCGGATTGATGATACTCAATCCTTCCTGTTGTCCGGAACGTATAAGCAGTGGACGATACACTTCTGTACCATTGATATAAACACTGTTTTCATCGAAAGAACCTCCGCGGACATTATATTGCGAACTCAGTTCATTGTGCGTGCTTACTCCGGCTTGTGTGGCGATTATAGCTTCCACTCCTCCTCCCGATACACTGCCGAGATGCTTCATGTCTTTTATGTTCACGTCTGTCATGCTGCCGGTCTGTCTGCGTATGTCGCTTACTTCCACTTCACTGAGTTCCACACCGAGAGAAGGAAGCATTACGTTCAGAGTAACAGTGTCTGTCGGGTTCTTCAGCACTCTTTTTCGTGTCTGATAACCTATCATGGAGAATACGACAACCACAGAGTCGGAAGATTGGCAGGTCAGTTCATATTTGCCTTTCAGATTACATGTGGTTCCCGCCATCTGCCCTTCTATGTGTACCATAGCCAACTCCACAGGTGATTTCTTGTCGTCTGTGACGGTTCCGCGTATGGTCACACTTTGTGCATACATACTTGCTGCGATGGAAAATAAGAAGAGCGCACAAACCAATTTTGATATTATATGGTTGTACCGGGATGTCAAAAATCGGATTATCTTTTCCTTATTCTTATATATATATGTAGTGGTTCTTGTTGACATATACAGCTTTTGTAGTCTTATATAGACTTATAACGTAAAAAATCTCCGAAACGTATGTTCCGGAGATTTATTTCTGCTTTTTATCTGTCAGAATCTTTTTATTTCACCACAGTGACATTGAATACAATAGTAGCGGTGTATTTCTTTCCGTCCGTATGTGTGTATTGCAATGCCTGACGCACTGTATAGGTTTTTCCGACCCTGAGTCGTGCCGGATATTGTCCTACGGCAAATGTCAAACTGTTGGCTGTAAATTCTGAAAATACGTATGCGCTGCCGCCATGATTGACAACTGTTCCGCTTGCGTTAAACCAGTGTCCGAGTCCGTTGGCTGTGTTGTTGCTTCCGAGAACTCCGGATGGCGATACACTGTAGAACTTAATGGTGCCGTTTCCTGTTACACTTGCTGTCTTCTTTATCATGTCGGCTGTCACACCCAGTGCCTGACATATAGGGTCAACATCGAGACTGACTGTTGTTCGTCCATATCCGCTTCCGTCGTATGTCAGGTCAATATCATAGACCACAGTAGTGTCTTTGCGCACATAGTCTTCAGGGAATGTATAGTATCCAAGACGTTCCGTATTCTCGAACTTAACTTGGTATGGCCATTGCTCGTCATTGTCAAGTCCAGTCTGCAAATCGTCTCCGTCCATGTCCCAAGGGTGTCTCCAGTGTTCTGTCGGTGCACCGCTTACGACGAACCACAGCATCTTGCAATTCTCCGGTACGGTAAATTCAGCAGTTCCTTCTTTGTCGCTGTAAGCTTGTCCATATACGCGTTCGCCGTCCTTCTTCAAAGCACAGAAGCCGTATCTCCATCCGGCTTTGTCTGCCTTGTATGCACGGTATCCTTCTGCTCCGGCAATGCCTTTGAAGTTGGCTTTTATCACAGTTCCTTCCGGTGCTCCGTTCACACGGATGATGTTGAATCCATAGTTCTGCGGACAGTTCGCGCTGTCAACCTGCCACCATCCGTCGTCTGTACGTGTCAAGTTGGTAGAGTAGGCATCAATATGGTTCTTGCCGTATTCGCGTATGGCATCTATATCCCACGAAGCAGAACGACAGGCAAAGTTGAATATCTCGTCATTAAACTCAGATTGGCTGATTTCTGTGATTCTCTGGTAAGTTTCTACCGGGTCTTCCGGACGAGTTGATTCGCGCCACAGTGTTCCGATGAATTTCTGACCGTGAAGCTGACACCAGTAGTCCTGTATGAAATAGTTGGCATATCTCCAATATTCATGTAGCAGGTTCATGTATGCACAGTTGATAGCTTCCGAATAATATCCGTTGTTGAACTGCTGTTCCGGATACACCTTGAAAGCCTGCCACTGTGCGCAGCTTTCCCACCATGCACATCCGCCTGAGGCACCATCTCCGAATCCGTATCTCCATCCGTGGTTGTTTCCGAGGTCGCATGACACAAGATACTGGAACGAGTGTCCGATTTCATGTCCTACCGTATGTCCGCCGCTTGCTTCAAGTGCCCACGGTGTACACCACAGCGCACCGATTTTATCATCATATCCCGAACCTGTAGCCAGCCAGTCGGTACTGTAGTTGACGAAGATTTCTATTTTATATTTGTCCGTCGATTTTGAATCTCCCGGAATGACGAAGCCCAATTTGTTTGCATAGAAGTCGAATAGAACCTCAGCACGTTGCAACAGCAAATCCACATCAAGCTTGATGCTGCTTTTAGAAGGGTCGAGACCGAATCCCGGTTCCCAGAACACGATGAAGTGCTCAGACTCACGGCTGCGTGCCCAGCACCAGCGGCTTGTCTCTTTTGTGAAGTCCATGCTATTGAACTCGTTAGGACGATAGATTATGCGTCCCGGGTCTGTGAATGTATAATAGTCTATGGTAGAAGCGTATGTTCTTGGAACTTTCAGGGTTGTACCCGACTCGTTGGTCTTGTACATTGTCATCTGCATTTTTTTGAACTCGATAGAGTCGTATTCGGATATGTCTATTACCGTATTCTCCTTGAAACGGTCGGTTGATTTTCCGTACAATATATCCTGTGCCTGCATTTGTGAGGCCGATAACAGGGCTAATGCTGAAAGTATAATTGTCTTTTTCATGTAGTCTTAGTGTTTGATGAATTTTACAGATGAGTTGCCTGTTTTGATGATGTATATTCCTTGCGGAACGGATACGGTGTTAACCACGATTATATCTCCCGATTTCTCAATCGGAGCATCTATCTTTGCGCCGTTTGCAGCGTACACACTGATGTCCCCTAAGTTGGCTGTAGATTTAATATATATAGCCCCCTTCTCGATGCTGATGCCGCCCTTTTCGGATGCAATCGCTTCAATGCCATTAGGGTCGTCGGTCTGTGAAATTCTGAATTTCTCTATTCCGCCGAATGAATATTCGTCTGCATTGATATATACAGCCCCATCAATAAACTTCATCATCGGATTTGTCTCTCCTCCGAGAAGATAATATACTTCACTACCGTCGGTAAGAGTCAATACAAGGCTCTTCGCTGTAGCCGGTAAGAATGAGACAGCTAAGAATAATGCTGTGAGCAAATTTTTTTTCTTGATAACCATTTTTGTAGTGTATTAGTTGTTATATTCCTTTGTTAACTGCGCAAATTTACTCTTTTATTATGACTTTATGCTCAAAAAATGTTTTTTTATTGAAAATAGGATTTTGTTTTTTTATTATGGCATTGGGATGGCTGTGAATATGCTCATAAAAACGGTCTGCAAATGTCCCCATAATAAAATTTTTTATATATATATTTTAATACTTTTGTTTTCTGACAAAATGATATTAGTTTTGTTGTTTTTGACTTTAATTTGCTTGTTTTGTGTAATAGATACTGTCTTTTTGATTTTGCCAAATGTTAAAATTCCAACCCCTCTGGCACGCTTCAAAATGAAGCTCATCGAACTTTTCTCGAAGAACGGGGATTCTGTGCGCATT
>X363_Desmarests_Spiny_Pocket_Mouse__coassemble_890_pt1 | contig 13761 bp, 12 predicted proteins | sample X363_Desmarests_Spiny_Pocket_Mouse__metabat2_low_PE_006 | metagenome-assembled genome bin X363_Desmarests_Spiny_Pocket_Mouse
TCCCTGCACATAATATATGTTTACAAGGCATTGTACATAGATTGTGTGTGCTTTATGATATTTGGGCTAATGCCACAGAAAAGATTTTCAACCGTACAGGTCGGATGAACTTTGTCATCGGCAAAGAATCGGTAGCTGTTCAGCGAGTCAGTAAAATAAACAATATTGAGAATCAATATCAAGTTTCTTGTTTTGCACTTGCCTGCAAAATGAAAAAAACTGTTGCATAAGGAATGGAAAACAGTGTGATGAAAACTCAAATCAACACTGTTGTTTTTATAATCAGCAGTGTTGATTTGAGTTTTCAGCACACTGTTTCCTGTTCCTCTATGCACAGATAATATGTTTTCAGGGCATTGTCTGTGCATATAGAGTATGGTGTGCTCTCGTCGGTACAGGCAAATGTCCCGCTTCAGACCACAGTGACTAAAGCTACAGCTTGTCTTGTAAAATAAAACCGGCTACTCTTCTGTCTCAGAGAATCAATACTTGCATGGTATGATTTTTTTGTTTGTCTGCCACATACTCTTCATAACTGTAAAAACTCTTTATACAAACGTGTTAAACAAATGTTAAAATCGGGGGGGTAATTTTTACTCAATGTTAAAATATATCTTTGCAATAGTGATTGTCAATGTTTCTTTAAGGCAAAGGGGGATACGTACTTTCCATAAAGAATCAGTTTGTCAGACATATTTTAAAAATTAACCATAATATTAGGAAAGAAAAAATGAAAAAACTTGTTCTTATGTTTTCCGCGCTGTTCTTTGCGGGAACTTTTGTTGTCAAGGCGCAGGATGTGCCTATGGCAGTTCTTCAGAAAGGGGACGACACACAGTGCTTCTATGGAAGCGGTTCATTCTGTGATGCCTGCAAGGCTGCCGACCACGGAGATATCATCACTCTTTCGGAGGGGATATTCACCGCTCCGACCATCACCAAGGCGGTCAGCATCTTCGGTTCCGGCGCCGACTTGGTTACTGACACCATTGCGAAGCCTCTGACGCGGGTGAACGGTGATATTCACATTGCAGTGGATTCTGTGGATGGAAAACCTGCCACAGGGCTTTATATGGAAGGCATATTGTCCGATGAAGAAGTGTGGGTGGAGCACCATCTCGAACAGGCTTCTTTTGCGAAGTGCAGATTCAAGAACTTCAACTTTTATGCGAGTGCGGACACGACCATGACAACTTCCCAAATGTGCAATTTCTATCAGTGCAGGTTTGCCGGGTATCTTGAACCGGGGGATGCAAATGCTTTGGCAATACATAATTCAGTTATAAATGATATTGGGCATAATACGAATGAAAGCACGGTGAATATTTTTAATTGTGTAGTGATAAATACTTCCAATCAATTGCAAAATGCAATGTTTAAGAATTCGTATCTTTATGCTGTAAGAGACTGTTTTAGCTTATTCCATTCAACACAAAAAAGCAATCATTATAGTATGTATTTACATTCTTCTTGTTCTGCTTTTTATTGCTTAAATCCTATGTATGAAATCGCTGCTAGTAGTATGGCTCCTAATAATAAATTTGCAACTCTCTCTATTAAGGAGAATATTATGTATTATGGTATTTCTCCTTATAACCCTTTCAAGACCTCTACGACCTCCTACAGCGATACCAATTCCTACGAACTTAGTGACGAAGCCAAGACAAAATATCTTGGAACTGATGGCAATCCTATCTGCCTCTATGGTGGCGACTACCCTTATACCACACATCCAAGCGTCCCATATATAATAGAGAAGAACATAGGTACGAAAAGCGAGAACGGCAAGTTGAAAGTATCAGTCAAGGTGGCAGTGCCGGGCGCAAGCCTCTGATTCGTTCCTTAGTACATCCCGAAGAACTTTACGCATATAAAGTTAAATCATGGACAGAACCCTATATACAATTCTTGCATTGTCCCTTTCGTCCGTGTCATTCGCACAGCGGGCGATGTCCGGTTACGAATACTGGTTTGACAATGACCGGGACAACTGCTGTACAGTGCATACAACCGACACCCTTATACACTTCGAGGCTGATGTCAACGAACTGCGCCCCGGAGCACACGTTCTCTGTTTTCGTCCTTTTGCTGACGATGGAACTTTCGGCATGGTGTCCTCTACAGTCTTTATTAAGGGAATATCTGATGAAAGCAACCCTTCATCAATGAAGTGTGAATACTGGTTCGACACCGACTATGCCCAAAGGAAAGCAAGCGTCCCGGCTGACGGTTCGGTCATTGACCTCTATGCTGATGTTTCTTCCTTGCGTGTAGGCATGCACACGCTCTGCTACCGAATCATTGATGGGGAGGGTTATGCCGGGCAGATATATACTCACAACTTCGTGCGTGTGGCATCCGACGGCACTGACAGCAGGAATCTCGAATACGAATACTGGTTCGACACCGACTATACCAATGCCGTGCACGGTACGCAGGAGGGGATGACGCTCGACTTTGATGTGCCTGTGAATGCGCTCCGTCAAGGTGCGCATATCCTCAACCTGCACTACCGTACCCCGGATGGCAATTACAGTCCGGCTGTGACGAAACTCTTCATAACCGAGAGAGACGTGCCGCAAGCTTCTGATGTGGTTGCCTGCCGTGTATGGTACGATGGTAAGGACACGGAGGCGGACACAATCAGCCTTGACAGTGCCAACCCGCTCACACTTGAAGACCGCCTTTTCGATGTTCCACAAGTCGCATTTCCGAAGCATCTTCCCGAAGGTGTCACACTCAGACGTGTCGCCCATGAGGGCATCATAGACCCTGACGAGATATACAACCTCCGTCTGCGGCTCTCCGTGGAGTCAGAGCGGACGTTCCACTTCAGCTTCATGTCCGCGGACAGCGTATGGAGCGCGGAAGAGTCTGCACCATTCACTCATGAGAATGCGACCTACGTCACGGCGAAACCGTTGCCGACCAACCGCGTCCGCAGCGTCTCCGCACCAGTTGGAGAGGGGCTGTCCGCGCAATATGTGGATATGCCGGATGTAGGTACTTTGTGTTTGCGTGCAGACCGCGACTGTCTGCTTACAGTCTTTGACGACGAGGGGAGAGTGGCAGACACTTCCGCCGGTGAACTGCTGTCCGGAGTACGGATAGCCCTTCCGCGTGGAGGACGCTACTACCTCGTGTTCCACAGTGACGAAGTGCAGCCGGAGGGCGACAGCGAGCAGATGAAACTCGTGTGTGTCACCGACCCACTGCCTTCTCCTCTTTATATAGAGTCTGCCGGTACGCTCTCAGACCTGCTTAGTTTCTCGGACGAGAGCGGCATTGACAGTCTCAGCCTGACCGGAAGCGTGAATGGAGTAGATTTTGGAAAGATGAACATGCTCCCTTCACTGGAGCGTCTGAATCTTTCCGGAGCGCGCATTGTGGCTGGAAACGGACCGGAGGAGAAGAGCGATACGCTCAGTGCACGGATATTCGCAGACATGGCGGCACTGCGCGAAGTGAGTCTTCCTTCCACATTACGATATGCCGAAGACGGTGCTTTCTCCGGCACTGGCGGACAGCTGCTGGTGATTGACTGGAACTCGTCTGTGGCTCCGGTGCGTGCGGAGTCTTTCGACACTCCCTCCGTGATGGGCAACCTGCTGGTTTATGCCTCGTCAGGAACTGCATGTACATACGGCGGGAATGTCGTCATAGGCGGACATGCCGAAGATGTGAGATTCACAGACCGTATGCCGCTCCGCTGTCCGCAGCCGTTCCGTGCAGCCTCGGTCAGCTATTCGCGTGACTTCGGCAAGATGACCGTGCCTCATGTCTCGTGCGGGTGGGAGGGACTTACGCTTCCTTTCAATGTGGAGACCGTGGTGAGCGAGGAACGTGGCTTGCTTGCCCCTTTCAACTCGGGTGATGCCGGTTCGCGTCCGTTCTGGCTTGCAGAGCTGACAGGGGAGGGGTTCCATCCTTCCACCTCGATACGTGTAAACCGTCCGTATATCATCGCCATGCCTAACAGCGATGAGTATGAAGAAGAGTTCAACATACGCGGCAGAGTGACATTCTCTGCTTCCGATGCAGAAGAGGGTGTGACAGTAGAATCCACTGTTTCCCTTCTTTCCGCTCCGGGACCGGAATTCGACCTTGTTCCGGTGTATGAAGCGGCTTTGCGCAGCGACACTGTGTATGCCATCAACGATGAGAACTACGGCGACATGCTTCCCGGTGCGGCATTTATAGGTGGTCTTCGCGACGTGCTTCCTTTCGAGGTCTATGCCCGCAGCGCGGTGAGCGTGGTGTCGCGTCCGCTTTATTACAATATTGGCGGCACAGTGGTTGCTGACGGTATAGACCGGCTCTATCGCCGTACTTTCGGCGACATGGAGATATATAGTCGCGATGGTGTGCTCTATGTGGACTCTCCTTGCCGGCGGACTCTCGGACTGTATTCCGCCGATGGACGTCTTGTGCGCCTCATGCGTCTGTCTGCGGGTCTGAACCGTGAGTATGGGCTTGAGCCGGGTGTATATTTCATTGGCAGAACAAAAGTGCTAATAAGATGAGCCTTTCCCTGAAGGAGCAGAATATAATGGTACAGATACTTTCGTAGTATCTTTTTTGATTAGTAATTTTTTTGCACGGCGGATCGTGAGATTAGTTGTGTCGGTGAGGGTGTGACGTGATAGGCTTTTTACGTCACACCCTCTTTTTATGTGCTTGTGTTGGAATAGTTGGTTTTTTGTGCGGGAGTGTATTATAGACTTTAGTCTGTCGGATACACCTGCTAAAAGCAACAAAAAACATACTAAAAAGTTATTTTTACGCGTGCCAGAGGACTTAGGGTTTTAACATTTGACAAAATCAAAAAGACAGTGTTTATGCGAGAATTTATAAAAATTGATTTTATTTATTGGAATATGCTGCTATTTTGTCAAAATCGAACATCTCCTCCAAAAACGATATCAAAAAAATTTTATGGAGGTATTTGCAGATTGTTTTTGTGGTTAGAGAATGGTTTATTCGCTTGAAAAAGTGTATCATAATAGATAAAATTCGTTGGAAAAAATGTATTGCTTTTTTATTTATTCGCTGGAAAAAGTGTAACTTTGCCTTTAGAAAAACAATATTACACCATGCTTAAAAGAAAAATAGAAACATATTTAGCTGAGTGGAAGAATTCAGAAGATAGAAAACCTCTTGTAATAAAAGGTATCCGCCAATGTGGAAAGACATACATTGTCCAGAAATTCGCAAAGGAGAATTACGAGAATGTGGTCTATATGAACTTCATACTTGAACCGGATAAGAAGTCCGCTTTTACTGGCAACATAGACGTAGATACCATTATTCTTAACCTGTCAGCTTTGATTTTGGGCAGTCGTTTCATTGAAAGAAAAACTTGTATTATTCTTGACGAGATACAGGAATGCAAGGAGGCAAGGACAGCTTTGAAATCATTCCATATAGACGGACGTTTTGATGTTATAGCCACAGGTTCTCTTTTAGGAGTGAAAGGTTACGGCAAAAGTAGGAAGAAGAACGAAGAGGAGGGGCAAGATTCCGTTCCTGTGGGATATGAAACCGTGATTGATATGTATCCATTGGATTTTGAAGAGTTCTTATGGGCAAATGGAATTAGTGATGCGGTCATTGAATCTGTCAAGTCATGTTTTGAGAACGAAAAGGCTGTTCCCGATGGGATTCACAAGGCTATGATGGAATTGCTGTACAGATATGTCATTGTCGGAGGTCTGCCGGAAGTGGTGAATTGCTTCTTTGAAACCAAAAATATCGAGCTTATATATAAGGTACAGCGTAATCTTATAGCTGAATACGAAGAGGATATGGTTAAATATGCAGATGATGCAGACAAACCTCGCATCCGCGAATGCTTTGAGTCTATTCCCAAGCAGTTGGCTAAGGAAAATAAGAAATTCCAGTACTCCATAGTCAAGAAGGGGGGAAGGGCTTCACAATATATCGGTAGTATTCAATGGTTGGAAGATGCCGGAATTGTCCGTAGATGCTATAATACACAGATTACTGAACTTCCGTTAGAGGGTAATTCCATCAGAGATTGTTTCAAGGTATATACCACTGACATAGGTATCCTTATGGCAATGCTTGACTATGGCACTCAGGCAGATATTTTAAAGGGTAATCTTTTAGGGTATAAAGGAGCTATCTTTGAGAATCTCATGGCTGATTTCCTATGTAAGTCTGGACAAAAACTATACTATTTCCATAAGGATAGCGGTCTTGAATTGGATTTCTTAGTGAGGTTCAAAGGCGAATGCGTTATCCTTGAAGTCAAGGCAAAGACAGGTAAGGCAAAAAGTATGACTACAGTTCTTAAGAACAAGGATGTGTATCATGTCAAGAATGCGATTAAATTAGGTCAATATAATGTAGGACGTGAAGGAGAGGTGCTTACCATTCCGTTGTATATGGGATTCCTTGTTGAAGATAAGCTTGCGGACATTATTATTCCTGATGTTGATTTGAGTTTATTGACTATTAGTTGAAATGATGTTTTTCTTGTATTCTTTTAAGGGCGAGCCGCAAAAGAAGACTCTATTTTACAACGGAAGCGCTTTGTGCACTATCTCTTTTTATGGGACGGCTATATATAATTTTAGCAGTGGGAATCCGATATACGCTCTTGGTATGTGTGGATTCGCCACTGCTAAAATTCAGATAACAATTCAAACGAATGTCTGCTTCTTCTATTTCTTCTTCAAGTCTTTCATGTTCCAGCTTGCCATCCAAGGAATAGACATCTTTCCTGTTTTCTTATCTACCTGCAATGGAAGCCATATATAGCGGCTGTCTGCAAGATCTTTCTTCTTCCAAAGGTCGAAACAAGCGATAAATTCGCCTTTCTTTGCGTTCACCGGAATGACGTATGTACTCTGTCCATAGAATGTTTTGTCCGCATCAACTCCGGTACAAGGGTTTCCGAGAATTGTCCATTCTCCCATGATGCTGTCCGCTACTGCCAATTCAGCCTGATTAGGATCCCATCCTGTACATCCGCTTGAAAGCATGTAATATTTCCCTTTATACTTGAACACAGCCGGTGCTTCGCGTGCGAGTCCGATAAAACGGCGAACAAATGTACCGTCCGGCTTCAGATAATCGTCTGTGAGGCGGTTGATGTGGAGCGTCTGGTTGTTCTCTGATGAAGAGAATTGGTAGGCTGTACCATCGTCATCTACAAAAAGAGTCTGGTCGCGGCTCATGCTATCGTTAGGACGGAAGCTGCCGATATACTCAAACGGGCCTTCGGGTGTGTCGCTTACCGCTACTCCTGCTGCAGCCATGCCATAGTCGGCACTTTCTGCATGTACCCACATGACAAATTTCTTTGTTTTTGCATTGTAGATTACTTTCGGACGTTCTATCACCTTAGACGGATGCAGGTCGCTCTCCGGGTCGTCCGGAACAGCTTTCAGTGCAAGTCCTTCAAATTTCCAGTTCAGAAGGTCTTTGCTTGAATAGCAGCTCACTCCAGTTACGTCTGTACGGTAGCACTCCCATGTGGCCCATGAAGGCAGCACGGTTTTTCCCACCTTGTATTCTCCGTACCAGTAATATGTGCCCTTGTGGTACATGATTCCTCCGCCATGCGCATTGATGGCATTTCCTTCTGTGTCTTTCCAGATTTCTTTCGGACGGAACGTGTCGTTTTTCTGCTGTGCAGAAACCGTGGTCGCAGTTGTAAACAATACTGACACCACTGCCATGATAAATTTAAATTTCATGAAGTTTAATGTTTTATAAGGTTAAACAATGAATTTCTGTTTTCGGATTCTGCATCTTTACAGGGTGCGCATCAGCATTTTTCTCTCTCTTGGGGAGTAAGTGCGATACTTTTTGGCTTCGCGGGCATGGTGCATGAAAATGTCGAGTATTCCGTCCAGCTCTCCGATACTGTGTAGAGTGACGTCAACCTTGAACCCTGTTTTGTGCAGGTTTTCTTTCCATTCCAAAGCAATGTCGTTCTTTGCGTGGTCGCCGGCAACGAACATGAACGGAATGAGATTCACCTTTTTGACTTTGTTTCTTTTCATGTTCTTGACCAGATTGTCGTAGGAAGGATAGCCTTCGATGGTTCCGACAAACCAGTTGTTGTATTCTTTATCGCGCAACACATAGTCGAGCATTGTGTAAGATGAGTTGCGGTTTCCTTGCGTACCGTGGCATACAAGAACATTGGCGGTCTTTTCATTTCCATAGAAAGCGGCAACGGCAAGTATTGCCTTCTCGTAGTCCTCGGAAGAGGAGAGCAGGGGCTCGCCCATACGTATGGCTTTGAAATCTTTCTTGACCGCCTCTATTTCTGCACGGAGGTTCTCCATTTCCGTACCTTCTATGATATTCGACGATTGAATGAGTACATGTGTATAGCCTTCCCTCTGAAGTTCTGTAAATAATTCGCTTGGCACATAAATACGCTCTCCCTGCTGTGCCATTTTGCGCACGATGATACGTGAAGTCCATGCCTCGCGGAAATCGCATTCGGGAAACTCCTTGCGCAGTCTGTCATTGAACTTGTCGATGGTGTTTCTGCGTGTGTCACTGTGCGATGTGCCGAAATGTATGGCTACGACTACAGCCTTGTCTCCTTCTCTCAAGTTCTCAAAAATGTCCTGCTCTATGCGTTCTGTCTGTGCCGATATGGGGCAGACAAGCATGAGGGAAAGTATTGATAAAAGTATTCTGAACATAATATTGTTTTTTTTTTTGATTCATGTAGTTGTGAAGTTTTATACCCTTATGCTCTTCTTTTTTCTTGCCACGATTACGGACTGCAACACCACAGAGAGGATGATAAGCGTAAGACCGATGTAGAACGAATAGTTCAGCTGTGCGGCTTCACCGAAGAACAGCATGGCGAATATAATGCTATAGACTGGTTCGAGGTTATAGCTCAGGTTGACAGTGAATGCAGACAGTTTGCGCAGAGCTGCAAGCTGAAGCATATACATTAATACTGTGCAGAACGAAGCATGGCAGAGCATCCATCCGAAATCAGTCCATGTCGGCATCTTCAGTGCGGTGTCTATCGGGAGTCCGAATGCCATGAGATATACCGGTATCAGGAGAGAGACAAGAAACAGTCCTCCAGACATACCGCACTGCAGAAAATCGCGGGAGCGCATACCGCAGCTGATTTTCTTGCTCATGACCATGTATATGGCGCAGGCAAGCGATGAGAAAGTGCCGATGATGACCCCCCGCTTGACATCTACTCCTTCTCCTACACCACTGTCTCCGTCCGGTGAAAGGAAGTACATACATCCTATTCCTGCTACAGTCAGCAGACTGAGCAGCAGTTCCATGACTGAAGGTTTTCTGTGTCCGGCAAGCGGTTCTATAACGGCTGTCCAGCATCCGGTCAGTGAGAAGCACAATACACCGATACACACATTGGATGCTTTTATGCTGCAATAGAACAGCATCCAGTGAAGCGCAAGCATGGCTCCCGCTGCAGCTGAAGCGAAAAATTTACGTTTAGATACTTTGGGTATTCCGAAGATGCAAAGCATCATCAGTGATGACAAGACCATGCGGAACCATACGATTTCCGTTTCATGGAGCGATATTAATTTGGCAAAAAGCCCGGTGCATCCGGCAAAAAGGATGCTGAGATGAAGCTTAATGAATGCGTCGCGCATAATGTGTGCTTGTTTTTATTGTTTTTGGGAATTTAATTCTTTAAGTTTATTCATACTGTGTCATGTTTGCCGCATCGCGTACAGCTTTGATGTGGGTTTTCACAAGAGTCGATGCCGTGATACCGATGATATGTTCAATCTTGTTGACACATACTGTTTCCTTGCCGTATTCCCGCAAACGGTACGTGCCGTCGCCGGGAACAGTAACCTTTACATCTTCATTCTCGCAAGTATCAACGGGGCGAATGGCATTGCGCATGAATGCCTTGCATACGAGCTTATATTCAAGGCTGTCTTTGTCTCCTTCAATAATCACTTCGCGGGCAGTGTCATGCTGAACTCCGAATGTGCATGTGGCACGGTCGAAAGTGATTCCCTCACGCATGAAATATTCTTCAATCTTTCCTTCCGCGCACAAATCTTCAGGAAGTCCTGTCGTAAGTCCCTTGTCGCGATCCATAAGCCATATCTGGTCGGCAACTTGCAGTGCGTGCTCCAAATCATGAGTGGAAAGGAATATGGTTTTCTTGAGGGCTTTTGCCAGTCTGTGTAGAAGGAGCATCATGCTGATTTTGCTCGGGTAGTCGAGAAATGCAGTCGGTTCGTCAAGGAATATGATAGGGGTCTCCTGCGCTATGGCTTTGGCAATCATGACTTTCTGCCTTTCGCCGTCGCTGAGTGTCTGCATCTTCCTTTCCGCAAGCGCCGTGATGCCCACCCATTGCAGGCATTTCTCTACGATTTTCTTGTCTTTCTCCGACAGTTTTCCCCAGAATCCTGTGTATGGACTGCGCCCTATGGAGACGACATCGTATGCCGTCATGTTTCTTATCCTTGAATTGTCTGTAAGCACCACACTTATCAGGTGCGATAATTCATTGTTCTTGTAATTCTTCAGATTACGGTTCATCAACCACACATCTCCTCCGATGGAAGGTTGAAAAGCGGCAAGTGTGCGGAGCAGTGTCGATTTTCCTGCACCGTTAGGACCGAGCAGGCATGTCATTTCTCCTACATGCAACTTGGCATTCAGTCCGTTGCTGACAATAATATCCTGTTTCTTTTCACGATAACCGGTCGTAAGGTTTCTTAACTCAATTGTTACGCTCTCTTTATCCATTTATCCTTAAATAAATTAATATCAGTTGTTTGTTTTCCGGCAAGCGTCTGTGCTTGTTGCTACCGTTTTAGTCCGTCATTCTGCTATCTTTTCTTGAACAATACCCATATCACGACAGGCGCACCGATTAGCGATGTGACCGAATTGACAGGCAGCGCTCCCTCTGCTCCCGGCATACGCGCAATAAGATTGCAGACCAAAGCAAGCAGTGCGCCCACCAGCATGGATGCCGGCATGAGTATGCGGTGGTCAGATGTGCGGAACAGTCCGCGGCACAAGTGAGGTACGGCAAGCCCGATGAAAGATATGGGACCGCAGAAGGCAGTACATATCGCTACGATTAGTCCGGAAGAAAGAATAATAAGTACGCGCGCGCGTTCTACATTCAGACCGAGATTTCTGGCATAGTTTTCGCCGAGCAGCAACAGATTCAATGTTTTCACAAGCAACATGGCAAGTGGAATGAGTATAGCCATGAGCAATGCAAAAAGCCCTATCTGTCCGGACGATACGCTTGCAAAACTTCCAAGTCCCCATATTGTATATGTATGCACATCTTCTGCCACACTGAAATACTTCATCACACTGATGAAGGCATTGGCGATATATCCGATCATCACACCAATGATGAGCAGGGTGACGTTTCCTTTAACTTTGCGCGCCACAGCTGCAATGATTGCCATTACCGTCAGTGCACCTATGGCTGCACCTATTGTCAGCGCCACATTGCCGTAAATCCCCATGCGGCTCATCGCTGTTCCGCCGATTGTACCGGACAGCAGCACAAGCAGTGCCACTCCGAAGCTTGCTCCCGAGCTTACTCCGAGTACAGAAGGTCCGGCAAGGGGATTGCGGAACACGGTCTGCATTTCAAGTCCGGCAACCGACAGTCCGGCACCGCAGATTACAGCTGTCGTCGCCTGTGGGATGCGTGACTTGAACACGATGTTGCTCCATATTTCTTCCATCTGCACATCCGAAACATCTGTTCCCAGCAATATATTGACGACATCCGGCAGTGGAATGGACACAGAGCCTACTGCCACATTGACAATGAACATGACTGCTATGCCAATTATCGTCAACACAATCCATATTGTCCGGCTGAGTGCCGAACTGTTTTCCTTTTCCATATTTTTCTGTAACGTAATATTTGCAAAGGTACGATAAAATCTGTTCTCGCGGAATCATAACAAGCCTTAAATGCTTTTCTTGTCGGGGATTTTATCATACAGAATCAGCGGCAAAACTCATTGACTGTTTATTCTTTCCGTTTGAACCATTTGTTTTTCAGCCATTCTCTCACAGGTTCGTCATAGACCTTCAGCGAAGCGTAGGCTATGAATATAGCGAGGCAGAACATGCAGACAGCGAAGAAAACATGAGTGCCGAGAGGCGCATCTTTGTGGGTCGCCATCCATGACATCTGTACATAAACAAGAGGGTAGTGGGTCACATAGAGAGGGTAGGATATGTCGCCAAGAAACTTACATACAGCAAAAGAACGCTTGCCCGTGACACTGCTTCCGGCTCCCATGACCACTATCAATGGGAACAGAACAAGAATGCACACGGCTTCGTACAGACCGTTCATCCAGTAGTTGTCAGGGTTGCTTCCGCCGACACGAGGCATCACCAAGAGCATTGTGATGAAGAGGGAGCACCACCAGAAGCCGTTCTTCATGGTGATTCGCTTGCCGATGCGTGACAGAAGAAGACCGCAGAAGAATGGATAGAGCAGACGAGTGAACCCTATTTGAAGTTGGTCTCCTGTCAGACTCCAGCCTCCAATGACCGTATAGGCGGCATAATCGCGCACGGACAGTACATTGAATAAATCTATGTTAAAGCAAAGCAGTATGGTTGCCACTCCAAATAGAGCGACACAGCCACATAGTGCCAATCGGGAGAGTCTGCGGATGACGAGTGCATAAAGTATGTTGGCGAGATATTCCCACAAAAGAGACCATGTGGCTCCGTTCAGCGGGTTGAACTCTCCCCAACCGCGTATCTCCAGCCCTTTAGGCACCGGAATCATCAGTACGCACAGACACAAGCACAGCACCACAGCCCACCACGGTGTTTCATTGATAATGGAAAAATCCGGATGCCCACCTCCGAGGTAAAAGAATATTCCACCGACAAGCGTTCCGAAGACAAGCATAGGGTGCAGGCGGATAAAGCGTCTTTTAAGGAATGCCCATGTGGACATCCTGTTCCAACGGTCATCGTAGGCATAACCAATGACAAAACCGGAAAGGAGAAAGAAAAAATCAACGGCTAAGTAACCGTGATTGAGAATCTGAAAAGGAACTCCTTTGGAATAGGTTTCAAATAAATGGAATGCAACGACGATGATTGCTGCCACACCGCGAAGACCGTCCAATATTTCATAGCGCGGCTTTGAACTGAGGTAAATGTCTGAATTTTTTGTCATGAATTAAAGCGTATTTGTTATTCTTGACAAAGATACGACATAGGCTTGATTTAAGCATGTTTCAACAGTGTTTAAAATTTATTTATTTTGTTTTAGGAATCTGTCAGATGTGCTCACGAAAACAGCGAAAAGCATATTAAAATGCCATCTTTAAAATATCAAAATGATATTTTCAGTCAAAACGTAAATTTAACACTTGAGGCATTTTTTTGTTGTCATCAAATAGACGAAAAATTTGATATAAAGATAAGTTATTGATAATCAATAGAATATAAAATTTTTCAAAATGCTCAAAAAAACGTGCCGGACATAATTTTTCGAAAAATCTGAGTATTCTGATAATCTACTGATTACTAATATATTACATCTGAACAAACTGTTTTTATCCTCAAATACCACCTCAAATCCGCTCACTTTTAAGTTCTTGTTCAGGCACACTTCCCAAACAGCAAATTACACACTTCTTAACATTCCAACCGAGGCAAACTGATTTTTTCTCCGTTTCCCAATGTTTTTTTCTTTTCAGCGCGCTGTTTTAATTTTTTCAGCGCACACTGAGAGAA
>X363_Desmarests_Spiny_Pocket_Mouse__coassemble_905_pt1 | contig 13547 bp, 14 predicted proteins | sample X363_Desmarests_Spiny_Pocket_Mouse__metabat2_low_PE_006 | metagenome-assembled genome bin X363_Desmarests_Spiny_Pocket_Mouse
CCACATCTGCCCAAGAACATCAGTCTGGCAAGAGCAAAGTTACTATGGATATATCAGCGTAATGCAATCCTGTATCGAATAGAAGGCTGAATTTAATTATAATTATCGTTTGAGTATGATTTTGAGCCAATAATCATACTTAAAAGTACCAGAGAGTGGCTTTATCTTCGATTTGAAAATATATCAAACATCGCAGCTTTGTGCCAGATGATGAGACCGAAATCTGATGAAATCCGAGGACAAAAATTAGAGAGAAAGCAACTCCAAACAAGAGAAAGATGAGAGGGTAATCGAAAAAGGAAAACATTCATTTTTTCAATTCCGACCTGCCAATATGCCCTCGCACCACCTTCATTTGATTTTTTTATTGCTATTTTGGTGCAGGTTTGTTGCGGATGGCTTATATATAGACATAATGTATCTGATATAGAACAAGTTAAGTTATAAAAATAACCTACGAAGTATAGAATTTTCGGTGTCTAATGATATGGATAATTATCAGGACAAGGAATATGAATCCTACTTTCCCATGCACACCTCCAATTCCATTGTGAGCATTTGTCACAATCCAATGTATGGTGGCAGCACATGCTGAAAGGATTACACACAATCCGCAAATGGACATCCATCTCACAACACCTCTTCGTTTGTTGAACAGCCGCTGCTTCCATTTGCTCCATTTGAAATGCAAATAGATGTGCCAGCATATAAGTGACAAGAAAATGAGGCTGATTACAATATGCAGCCACACCCATAAAGCAGAAATACAGCCTGTAGCTTCAAGCTGAACGCTTGATATTAGGACGAATATTGTAGTTGCCAACAGTGACCAATTGGCACATTTCATTTTTGTATTGCCTTTCATCTGGTCTTCTTATTAAGTGAGAAAATGGATTGCAGACATACAGCGGCACATTTGCCACATCCGATGCAGTTGCCGGGATTACTGAGCTTGGCATGTTTGTGCCACAAAAAATTGACTTTGCCCAAAACACCACGAGGGCAAGCTTCCACACATTTCCAACAAGCAATGCACTCATGCATAGAGGAAACTGTCAGAAAATCTGTAACTTGTACAAATTGTACGAAATGTTTTCTTGCGTGATTCATATTCTTTCTTTTTAGCTGCAAAGTTACAGCAAAAAGAGAGAACACAGTATGGCGGCTTTTGGGCAAAACTTGTACTATTTAAGGTTTTTCCGATATTGCGTTGGCGACAGTCCAGTTTCTTTTTTGAAGAGTTTTGAAAAATAAGCATAATCGTCATATCCCAACTCAACAGCTATTTCCGATGCAGAAAGAGAAGTATATGCCAGTTTCCTTTTTGCAGTGAGTACTACCTGACTCCGTATAAACTGGCTCACATTCATACCTGTCACAGCTTTGATGGCTTCATTCAGATATACCTCGGAAATATTAAGCATCCCGGCATATACAGACGGGCTTTTCTCTTTGTTCAGTTTTATTGCCAGCAACTTCTTTAACTGATAGACTATGGTCATGTATCTGTCATTGATATTCTTGATTTCCGTGTCGGCATAAAAAAGCACAATACTCTTTATTGATAAAGCAAGCGGAACAGCTATCGGGTAATGGAAGAAATGACGTGACAACATTTCAAATAGGCTGTTAATGTCGTCTATAACCTCGTTGGCACAACATATCGGGGAGGCATTAATGGCATACTTTGCTGTCAATTCGACCTCTTGCTCTGTGAAATGTTCCGAGGAGATTCCCATAAGCCAACCTTTCACACCACTGCTTGCCTTGGATGGGAAATGTACCTGTGATGGAGATACAATAAATGCTTCACCTGCTGAAATGATTACTTCTTTGAAATCTACCGACATGATTGCCCTTCCCTCCGTGATAAGGGCAATCATGTAGTAGTCGTCACGATGAGCATCGTGTTTCATTGCACCGCGTTCACCCTCGCCGATTCTTTTCACAAACAATCCCGGTGTTGGACTGCCCTTCAATGTTTGTAATGGAATGTGACGCGGTTTATTCATAATAAATCGGGAAATAACTAATTATAACTGCATTCAGTTCTCTTGTTCACCCACAACAGAGAATTGCTGCGGATATTGCTCCTGCTTTATTGCTCCAGAAACGGTTCGATCAAAGACAAAAGATCCGCTTTTGACATTGCGCCGCTCTGCCGATACAACACCTCACCGCGACGGAAAAGCATCAATGTAGGTACAGACCGGATGTTGTAAACCCCGGCAATATCTCCATGCTTATCCACATCTATTTTGATAATGCGAATCTTATCACCAAGAACGGCTTTTACCTGTTCCAAAACCGGATGCATCATCTTGCATGGCTGGCACCATGTAGCAAAGAAATCCACCAATACGATTGCATCAGCAGATATTACATCATTGAATGTTTCCATCTTTCTTGAATATAATTTGTTATGGATATTTGAAAATAGCAAATAAAATGTCCCTAAAGCAAGAATATCAGGAATCAATAACCTCCAAGCTTTAGGGACAATCTTTATATTTTTTCTGTCCGATAATGTCCTCAAATGCACATTGCATGGACAGAATTCCGTGTATCCGGATTTATTATTTATTTCTCGTTTTTATCTTCACTTTTCTTGCCATCATTCTTTTCTGTAGCCTTTTTGCCCTTTGCATAACGCTTGTTAAGAGCTGTCACTACTTCTGATGTGACATCGTAAGCTTCATTTGCATACAGCACATTGTCTATGCCGCTGCTCTTACAAAGAATGAAGTCATATCCTTTCTCACGTGCATACGATTTCATGAAGTTTTGGATAGTATCAGTCAGAGCCTGCAGTTCCTTCTGATATTCCTCTTGGAGGGAATTAGAAAGACGCGCCTGCAAATCCTGCACATCTTGTTGCAGTTTTGCCAGTCTTGCCTGTTCATTGTTATATTGCTCCTGAGTCAGCATGTTTGCCTGTGCTTTTCTCTGGAAGTCCTGTACCTGATTAGCGAAATTCTTACCTTTTTCGTTAATTGTTGATTCCGCATTTGCTTGCTTCTTCTGGAAATTGTCACTTACGTCTTTGTAAAGTTCATACTGACTCGTCAACGTATCTATAAGCACATAGGCTATCTTAGGTACGTTATTTTCCGTGTTTTTCACAGGTGATGCAACTGTTGACTTGGAAGTATCTCCATTATTGCCACCACATGCAGCCATAGCTGCTACCGCAAGCAAAAAAAGTCCCTTGCGGAAGAATGTAATTTTTCTCATGTTTACTATTATATATTACTTTTTTGATTCCGTTCTCTCTTTTATTGCCAATCTGTTTTCTTTACGCATGGCAAAATCCTGACTTTGTACGCATGTTATACCTCTTTTTCTCATTGCTTTGCTTCCGGAGACATGGGTGTTAGGAAAACGTCCGTTCTTTTGAAGAAGAATCTTTAAACACATGAAGCCTACACAAAAAGCAATTATTAACATGCAAATAAGAAACAGTTTCAACATTCTTTAGTATTTTTGTATGCAAAATTAATATTCAAGATTGCGAATTACTTTATAATCTGTTTTTCATACAGAACATGTTTTCGCATGGCAAATATAGCAGTTAAATACAAGGCGACCGAAATACAGCCTGTTTTTTAACCTTATTTATAACGTACACATTAATATTTTATAGATTTATGGAACAGATAGAATTGAAACCGCGTGAAGTTTTTGACTTTTTCAGTCAAATCAATAAAGTTCCGCGCCCTTCCAAACATGAGGAAAAAATGATTGATTTTCTCTGTGATTTTGCAAATAAGTATAAACTTGAATGTAAAACAGACGAGGCAGGAAATGTGCTGATAAGTAAACCAGCCACAAAAGGACATGAGAACAAGGCTACCGTTATTTTGCAGGCACACATGGATATGGTATGTGAGAAGGCAACAGATACGATCATTGACTTTATGAAAGACCCTATTCAGACATATATAGACGGAGAATGGCTTCGCGCTAAAGGCACAACTCTCGGAGCCGATGACGGAATAGGTGTGGCTATATGTATGGCTTTGCTCGCTTCTGAAACCATAGAACATGGACCTATACAATGTCTGTTCACCCGGGATGAGGAAACTGGACTTACCGGAGCATTCGCCATCCAACCGGGATTCATGGACGGTAAATATCTCATCAATCTCGACAGTGAAGATGAAGGTGAAATATTTGTCGGATGTGCAGGAGGTGCAGGCACAACAGCTAAATTTCACTACACCACAGTGCCTGTTCCGGAAGACTACTTTACAATCCGTATCAATATCGACAAGTTGAAAGGAGGACACTCCGGTGATGACATAAACAAGCGTCGTGCCAATGCCAACAAGCTACTTGCACGTTTTCTTTTCTCCGCCATTCATAAATATGACCTTTACCTGCTTGACATCAAAGGCGGCAATCTCCACAATGCCATACCACGTGATGCCTCGGCACTTATAGCCATACCAGCCAAAGACAAGGAAAGCATCAGAATTGACTTCAACATGTTTGCAGCAGAAATTGAAGATGAGTTCCACAAAACTGAAACAAGTGTTACATTCAACATGCAAAGTGAAGAGACTAAGCTTGATGCCATAGAGCGTAATACAGCATTGCGCATTGTTTCATCACTTCAGGCTGTGCACAACGGTGTGCTTGAAATGAATCAGGATATAGACGGTCTGGTAGAAACAAGTTCAAATCTCGCAAGCATACGTATGGCAGACGGTGTTGTGACAGTCGTTACAAGCCAGCGAAGCTCTACTTTAAGTTCACGCGAGAACATGTGTGCAACCATCCGTGCCACATTTAGTCTCGCTGGTGCCGAAGTGGAAACAGGAGAAGGATATCCGGGTTGGAAACCGAATCCTGAATCCGAGATACTTAAAGTGGCAGTGAGCACATACCACAAACTATTTGGCAAAGAACCTAAGGTAAAAGCCATACATGCAGGCTTGGAATGCGGTCTATTCAGCGAGAAGTATCCGGGATTGGACATGATAAGTTTCGGACCTACACTGCGAGGTGTGCATTCTCCGGATGAGGCACTTCTTATCCCTACTGTTGACATGGTTTGGAGGCATATTCTGGAGATATTGCAGAATATACCGGTAAAATAAAAAAAGAATCCACTGCAATTCATAATGAACTTCAATTGCAGTGGATTCTTTTTTTTTGTTATAATCACTTTATAGCCGGTCAAACAATTCCTCCGGCATATCTATAATAGTTTCAGCTCCATTATTCACAAGGAAGCTTTTGTCACGAAATCCCCAGCTTACAGAAATACATCTCATACCGGAATTTTTTGCTGTGGCAATATCCACCTCGCTGTCTCCCACATATACGGAAGTCTCCAATGCACTACCAAGCATATCTACCGCCTTATGCACCATTTCCGGAGACGGTTTACGAGGTATCCCCGGCTTCTCTCCTATTGCGACATCCACCACCTCACTAAAGAAGCTATGGTAAAGTTCTTGTACAGCAAAATCCGGTTTATTACTGACTATGGCGGTATGATACCCCAATTCTTTACATTTTGTCAGCATATCCATGATACCTTCATAAGGTCTCGTTTGATCACTGTTATGTACCAGATAATATTGCCGGAAACATTCCAATACCTTGTTTAATGTGGACTCTTCTGTAAAGTCAGGAAGAGAGCAGCGAATAAGTTCACGCACCCCATTACCCAAGAACTGGCGGATTTCCTCACGTGTCCGGCATTTGAAGCCGCAATTCACAAGTGCATGGTTCACACTTGTATGAAGATCATCAAGTGTATTAAGGAGTGTTCCGTCAAGGTCAAATATCACTGTATCTGTCATTAGGTCTCTCTGTTAGATTAAAATTAAGAGTTAAAAGTCATACCAAGAAAGGTATTTACGACTCTTAACTCTTAATATCTGTTTTTGTTTTATGTAAATCTTACTTTTTCTTTTTCATCTGCAACGGTTCCGGTCCGTTAAGTGTAGGCTTCACTTCAACAATATTGCCTTTCTTGTCGAATGTAAGCGCATCTATACATACTTCTCTGTGTATGCCCGGTCCCATCACCCACTCTATATGGTGCTTATTTATGCGGTGATAAACAATGTACCACTGGTCTTTCCCCGGAATCTGAAGGATTGAATTGTGAGCTGTACCATATATCTTGTTTTCTGGGTCTTGCTTAATCACAATAGGGTCTTTTGCCACAGTGATAGGTCCGAGAGGAGATTTGCTGGTTCCATACGCTACATGATAGTTTGGAGAACCTGTATCATCGACAGACCACAAGAAATAATAGATACCTTTACGATAGAACACGTATGGTGCTTCACGGTAAGCATAATCTTTCAAAGTACCGCCTTTCGGAGTCATTACAGTTATTGTATTTTCCTTAAGACTTGTCATATCCTCATTAAGTTCTGCACCTGCCATATAACCATTGCCCCAGTAAATATAGCTCTTCTTGCTCTTCGGATCAGTGAACACATCCACGTCAATCTGCTGTCCATATCCTACCGGTGAATCGCTGATAATCGGTTTGCCGAAATCGATGAACGGACCAGTCGGAGAATCTGCTATAGCCACACCTATTTCCTTACGTTTGCCGGCATCAGCACTATAATAGAAATAATATTTATAGCTTCCATCCTTCTGCTTCTTCTCCTCTATACATGGCGCCCACGCACTGCCTTTAGCCCATTTTACCTGATCGCTCTTCACATCAAGCATGGTTCCTTCATCCGTCCAATCTATCAGATTGTCAGAACTGAACACATTGAACTTCCATCCGCCCCAGTGTTTATGCCCGTCAGTCGTAGAATAGATATAGAACTTGCCAGTTTTGTTTGAATAAAGAATCTCTGGGTCAGCATGGTATCCTGGTAATATCGGATTGTTGTAATTTCCAAATTCTTTCAACAGACGATCCTTCTCTGCCTGAGTTATAGGAATGATAGTTCCATGACGCGGAGTGAACTTACCTTCTGTCTTTGTGTTCTGCACAAACTCAAAGGTTTTCAAATCACTACTCTTACAATACTGATAATGTCCGTTCATATAACAGTCATACATAATAATCCATGACTGACCGTCAAGACTCTTGCACACTCCAACACCTTCCACATTCTCTTGTGTCTGCTCTACATTGCCCGGAATCTTCGTCCACTGGCTTCCAAGAGGCTTGCCTTTCTCTGCTGTAAGCTGTTTTGCCGTTGCCTGAAAGATGCCACGACCACTTTCGCTCTTATAGAACAAATGATATAGTTGGTCTTTCTCATTATACACAATATCACCATCAATAGTGGCATTTCCATTATCAAACATATAAACAGGTTCACCAACAAGGTCAGTAAAGTCCTCGTTTACGTAAGAGTAATAGATACGGTCGAAACTGTCATCGTCACTTGTACGCAACGAATAGAATACCATATATTTTCCAGTCTGCTTGTCATATACAGTTTCCGGTGCCCATACACGTATCACATTGCCCCATGTCTTAGGATATTTAGTCGGAAAATGTACCGTACTGTGCTGCCAGTTTATCAAATCCGTACTCTTAAGCAGAACCATTCCTCTGTTGCTGCTCCAGCCGAGACTTGACTTCATATCCGTAACAACCATATAAAATGTTTTTCCATCTTCACAGCGCAAGATATGCGGGTCACGGACACATCCCGTAAGTGCAATACTATCGCTTTTGATTACAGGATTACCATGATTCAACGGAGTAAAGTTATACCCGTCATCACTAAGAGCATAACATATCTGTTCCTCTTCAGGAGCATTACCGGTGAAATAAGTGAAAAGATAGGCAACTTTCTCATCACTTCCCGGATTTCCCTGCGTTGCACTGCCTGTGGCAGCATTTGCATTTGCCGCCATTGAAACGGCAATCAAAGACGCAAAAAGCGCTTTTCTACTGTCGGTAGTCATCATTTTAGTTATAAGATTTTGATTAACATTGAATTTATCTACTTACAAATATTATAGTTTCGACATGAACTTGTCCTTGTTTACAATGAATCTCACATGTGTTCCTTTTCCAATAGTAACACCCTCTTGCATTGTTACAATGTCAAAATGCAATTTCCGTCCTTCTATCTTTACAAGAGTTGCCACAGCTTCCACTGTCGCACCAACGAAAGAAGGCTTCAAATGCGAGGATTCGATATATCCGCCCACCGTTGTCTCTCCCTGTGGCAATTCATCCGATACAGCCAGCATTGCTGCATTTTCCATAAGTGCCATCATCATAGGAGTAGCAAGCACATCCATATCACCGGAACCAATGACTCTTGCCGTATGTTTTTCAGCCACAGTCATACTACTCGTATGCGTAAGTCCTTCTCTTATCATAAATATGAATAATTATTTTTGCAAACTTAACGATTTTATCTCACAATACAATGCCCTCAACGGAAATATATCCATTACAGGCAATCATACTCTCAAAATAAAATCTTTCAGAGTCCCTTCGTTTTTGTCAAATCGAACAAATAGGTAAGCTTGGCAACAATAGTTTGGTTAGCTGAACGTCCGAAAAATCCTTTCTTGCTATTATCAAACACATCGCCAAGTCCATAATAATAACGTCCCTCAAGCAGAAAGTGTCCGATACCTGTGGATAGTTCAAGACCAAGTCCGGCTGTAATCCCATAATCAAACACATTATCCGGGTCTTTACCATATTGATGAGTAACATTGTTCGGACGATGACTTGTATCCCATTCGCTTCCACCTCTGTTTTCTGTGCCACCCAGATAAAGCCCTATTTGCGGCCCTGCTTCAAAAAGGAATTTCACACCTCGGTGTTCTCGCCCCCACCCCATCTGCATAAGCAGAGGAACCTGCACATAGTTCAAAGAGCGGCTATATGTATTCAGTGTACCGTCTTCTATGACTTCTTTCCATCCAAGACTGGTATAATTAGCTTCTATCTGCACTGCACAGATAGTAGAGAAATACTTCTCGCATACATAACGCATGGAAAAGCCGAAAGTAGGCGAACCTTTATATGCCTGCTTTATAGAAGGCTGGAAATCCATCTTGTTCATTGAATATCCCGCACTGACTCCTACAGAGAAGTCTGAACGGTGCTCACCTATTTGTGCCATGGCACTTCCCGGTAGCACACACCATGCCGCTATATATAGAAATCTTAAAATCTTTGCCATTTATCAGTCATAATTAGAAAGAAAGAATATCAACAGAACCGTTTGAATTGTAATTTATAAACATCACACTGTTGTTCACAAATCCGCTCCAATTGTTTTTACGCTCAAAGTCAAACGGATTCTGCAACGATTTATACTTGACATTCTTATTGTTAGACGGGAATGATGTACCATAATCGTTCATTCCTTTTATAAAGAAAGCAGCCACATCATATCCCAGCAAACCATACTTAGGATAAGAGTTATATTGATTACGGTTAAACCATTTTTTGAATTTCCGTTCAAACTGGGCTGTACGCGAAGAAGTTGCATCATTATAGAAAGAAGCAAAGAAAGAGCATCTGTACTTTGCCAGACTCTTCTTGTTCTTAGCAGAAAAAGCCTGCCATTCAGGGTATCCGAACATACTGATGTTATAAGAGCTGAGATTCTCCAATGTATTCAGCTTGTTCACAAGCAATTCAAACGTATTCTGAGTTCCGGACGAAGGAATAAGTATGTTTTCTTTGCCGCTTTGCAGAACACCGGAAAGGTTGTCTATATCAGTAAAACTTATACGCTTATAAGACTTACCCTTAGCCTCAAGAGCTTTTTTAAATCCGACAATATAATCAGCCTTATCATTCTTGTCGTTCATCCCCACAAATATCAAATTTGCATTCGGATGCTTGTCGGCAAATACCGAATATACCTTATTATATATGTATGTCTGAGGAGCATTTATCTGAAACGTATGCTCTGCATCATTTGCCACGAAATCCTTGGCTGAGAAAGGCACGACAAGACATATACCATTATTTTCTGCAAAATCAGATACTGCCGGAATATGCTCTGCCTTAACCGGCCCAACAATCATGTTGACATATTTCATCATAGGCTGAGAAAGGATTTCATTGATTGAAGAAGCCGAACTTCCTTTCTCATCATACACATAAAGGTCAACGGACATCCCGCAAGTTTTCAATGAATCAACGGCAAGCAGAAAGCCTTCATAAAAGTCAAGCATCTTCAGGCTCTCGGAAGACATCTTCTCAACTCCAAGATTAAACGGCAGAATCAGTGCAACCTTTACGCTCTTGAACATCTTGACTTCCGGTTCCAGCTGTTTGAACACTTCTTCCGGTTTTGGTTCCGGTTCTGTGTCTGAAGCGGAATAAGGGATACACAAATACTGACCTTTCTTTATCTTGGTACCTTTGACATTAGGATTTGCCGCAAGCAAATCCGCCTCTGTAAGCCCGAATTTTTGAGCTATACTATATACGGTCTCTTTTTTCTGCACACAATACATCAGCTTACAACCGGTCTTTTGTTTAGGTGCTGCAATATTCTCCGTATGAGAAGCATTGGTCGGTTCTGGAATAACAATCACCTCACCTGCCCTGAAATTACTTGCGCTCAGTCCCGGATTGGCATCACAGAGTTCCTGTGCCGTAATTCCATACTTCTTTGTAATAGAATACAGTGTCTCCCCTGCATGAATGGTATGGTGCACCTTTCCATCGCTTGTCTGAGGTATCTTTATCTTTTGTCCGGTCATTATAGTCTCACCCATGTTCGGATTAAGCTCTTTGATTGAGTCTATCGTGACTCCATACATCTGCGATATTCCGTAAAGAGTCTCTCCGACCTTCACCTCATGAACAAAACTTGATACTACATTTTGTGCCGGCATCTGCGTAAATGCCAACATAACAAAAGCAGCTAATAATGATTTTCTAAGACTTCCGATATTCATAATCCATTAGATAACTATTTCGAAACGCAAATTTAGATAAAATCGGCGAGATTCTATGCTGACAGAATAAAAAAACAAGGCAAGTTCCTTATTTCCGGACTCCTCCTGTGTGCTCTTAGTCACAAATTTACTATATTAAAGAAATAAGATTCCTCACCTGCATGTTATATACAAATCTTCACTTAAATGTATTTCATAGTTATCATTGCTGTCATGACGTCTTTTATCAGTAACTGGAATGATGAGCAAGCATATATAAAAGAATACATCTTTCCAAAATCAACACGGAGATTCAGAGAATGATATTACTCTGCAATCTCCGTGTCGTTGTGTAAATGAATATGGGCATTGGTTCTCTATCAATACACATATTCGGTAATATAACCGGAAATGCCACTGCCGGAACATGTTCCGCAACGTCCAGTACCTCCACAGGCGCCACAGACATGTGTATGACCAAAAGAGGATATACCGCGACCGTAACACGAGCTGCATTTCCCTGAACCAGAACAGATTCCGCAAGTCTGCGGTTTCCTGACAGGTGTTCCTCCTGTGCCGCCAGACGAAATGACCGGAGCCGGCGAGGAGCCTTTCAACAGTGAGCATGTCTTTACATTGCTTGGAGCTGTGGCACGGGTGTAACGGAAAATATTTCCGTTGGGAGCATAAACCGTCAGTGTGGATTTGTCTGAAGAGAACACAAACTTGGTGCCGTTTCCCCAGTTGGCGGAGCCTACATAGGTGTTGGGCGCATTGTTCTTTCGTGTCAGATAGCCTGTACCGATGGAAACACCCGTCCGGTCCGTTTCCATACAGATAGCTGCTTGGAAAGTGATGAACTGACCGCCGGAGACATTAGTGTTTTCCGTTCCGTTCTTGCCATAACTGTTCAGCTTATAGTAGTGGGTTTGCGCATTGCCCGAGACCATCCCCCACACAGTCCATAATCCGAGTAGTAGAAGTTTTATTCGCATCATATCGTCTTTAGAATAAATCGTCTATGCTGCGACGGACAATAAATCTGTCAACAGGAATGGAGGTATAATACAGAGGATTAACTTTGTCACAGTCTTTTATCATGGTCCCGAAGTCAAAACTGATAGCGTACTTTGTATAACTACTATATTTATCCTCTACTACATAACTTTTCTTCGTTCTTTCTAAAATTGTTAGTTTGGAAAAGTATACTTTTAATTTATAATTAAATATTCTATCTTCAAAATATTTAGGTTTTGAAAATGCTTCATAAACAAAATCGTAACTTCCCGCGCTCATATGGCTTCCTGTATTGAAAGCATCTATGTAATGATTTTGATTATCTAATAGGCATTGCTTAAGGGTTCCTATTAATTCTTTATGCATCCACAATTGTCCGCTGTTATCTTTGATAACAACATAAACATATCCATCGTTACCCTCCGGGCTAAGTCCTGACTCTAGATAATACCAAATCTCTGACTTTGCCGTCATGCTGATTAGCAACATGACTAAACTAAAAAATATTTTTTTCATTTGTTTGCATGAAAAAGGCGTGCAACCATTCTTTTAACTTGCCTTCATATCCGGTTACCGCCAAGTGACCTGTCATTCAACAAGCATAGAACAGTTCACGCCTTATTAGGCGCGAACCTTCAGTCTACTTGTTCTCGAATGACGAATGTTTGGCGGTATTCGATATGAAGAGAACAAAAGCTAAAAGCTCTCTAATTATATGTTCATTCTAAGTGTTACGGAATGGAAACGCGTCTTGAGTTTTAATTTATTCTTATTTAACTCTAATTTACGGATTGATGCTCAATGAACAGTCATATCCCCTTTGCGTCCCTTTTGTTTACTGTCTGTTTCTTAACCTCCTTTTTTAAGTGTTATTACACCACGGAAATGTTTGCAAGACAATTCCGAGACCTGTTTTTTATTGCGATGTGTCTTCATGCCGAACTCTCCGTTTTCAGACTTGCATGAGCCGGACAAAACACTTCGCAAATTTAGATAAAATTGGCGAGATTCTACACCGCAGAATAAAGAAAGTTGTTTTTTTCTTAAGAGGAAAGTGGACTCAATGATGTAATAATTGATTGTCAATGTAGGGCTGCACCCCGGTGCAGCCGCTTCTCCGCAAACTTCATGAAAAACATACATCACAGAGGCGGCTGCACCGGGGTGCAGCCCTACAAGTGGTTCATGGACATTCGATTCGGATTGGTGGGTAGTTACAACATTGAAAAAACAGGCGAAAACGTCACTTTTCAAAATGACAAAATGATATTTTCGCCCAAAATGAAAAATTAACACTTCGAGCGATTTTTTGCCGACGGCAAAGAGACAAAAAAATTATAGCAAAGGTAATCACTTGATAATCAACAAAATACAAATTCCTCAAAAACTCTCAAAAAATCGCGCCGGACGCAATTTTCTGAAATCCCTGAATATATTAATAATCTATTGATTATTAATATATTACGTCTGTATTTACAGTTTTTACTTTCAAACATCGCCCAAAATCCACCCTCTTTTAAGTTTCTGTTCAGGCACTTTTTCAAAACAGGAATTATACACTTCTTAACATTTCAGCCAAAGTCCACCGATTTTTTTCCCGCTTCCCGGTGCATTTTCAAAAAATCTACACTGTAAATTTCTCCAATCTACTAAGCGCGCAAATT
>X363_Desmarests_Spiny_Pocket_Mouse__coassemble_906_pt1 | contig 13533 bp, 7 predicted proteins | sample X363_Desmarests_Spiny_Pocket_Mouse__metabat2_low_PE_006 | metagenome-assembled genome bin X363_Desmarests_Spiny_Pocket_Mouse
AAAAAATCGCTCCAAGTGTTAAATTTACATTTTGAGCGAAAATATCATTTTGTCAAATCGAAAAATGCCATTTTAGCGTGTTTTTCGCTGTTTTAAGCGGGTGCATTCTAATTTTGTTTAAGCTGGGAGTCTGTGAACACCTTTACATATTTATAAGAAATAAACTTCAGCTGAAAATTTAACAAACTATTGGATTTTGATACATGACAAAAACCTTGGAATACTTGGTAACAGCCTGAAACTGATTGGTATTTATTTGTATCCACTTCTCGTCATGTAAATAAATGCCAAAGAATTTTTATTCTGCTTTATTTCTTTGTTCGCTTGGTTTGCACTATCTTTGCAACTTGAAATATATTTAAGGTAAAACTACAAATTAAGTATGGCTGAAACCAAATACATCTTTGTGACAGGAGGAGTTGCCAGTTCACTTGGCAAAGGTATAATCTCATCTTCAATAGGCAAGCTATTGCAGGCAAGAGGGTATAACATTACAATTCAGAAGTTTGACCCCTACATCAACATCGACCCGGGTACTCTCAACCCTTATGAACACGGCGAGTGCTATGTGACTATCGACGGTCAGGAAACAGACCTCGACTTGGGTCACTACGAGCGTTTCACCGGAATACAGACAACTAAGGCGAACAATATCACTACGGGACGTATCTACCAGAGCGTAATAGACAAGGAGCGTCGCGGCGACTATCTTGGCAAAACGATTCAGGTGGTGCCTCATATCACAGACGAGATAAAGCGCGACATGAAATTTCTCGGTGCAAAAGGCACGTATGATTTCGTCATTACGGAAATTGGAGGAACAGTCGGTGATATTGAAGGTCTTCCATTCCTTGAAGCCATCCGCCAGTTGAAATGGGAATTCGGGAAGAATGCAGTGTGCGTTCATCTGACGTATGTGCCTTATCTGGCAGCTGCCGGTGAGCTTAAGACAAAGCCGACCCAGCACTCTGTCAAGGAATTGCAGAGCCTTGGAATCCAACCGGACATCCTTGTATTGAGAGCAGAACACGAATTGTCTGAATCTTTGAGACGCAAGGTAGCAAGCTTCTGCAATGTTGACAAGGACTGTGTGGTGCAGAGCCTCGACTTGCCATCGATCTATGAAGTGCCGGTGAAGATGCAGGAACAGGGACTTGACACTGCCATTCTTCGCAAGCTCCAGATACCAATAGGAGAAACTCCGGGACTGGGACCGTGGAGAAGCTTCCTTGAGCGCAGACGCAACGCTACGGAAATTGTAGATATAGCTCTTGTCGGCAAATATGATTTACAGGATGCCTACAAGTCAATACTCGAAAGCCTCTCACAAGCAGGTACATACAATGACTACAAAGTGAAAACACATTTTGTGAACAGCGAAAAGCTCACCCAAGAGAATGTAGCTGAAAAGTTAGAATGTATGGACGGTGTGGTAATCTGCCCGGGATTCGGTCAGAGAGGTATTGAAGGCAAAATCGTGGCTGCGGAATACTGCCGCAAGAGCGACAAGCCGACATTCGGTATCTGCCTCGGTATGCAGATGATGGTCATAGAATATGCACGCAATGTACTCGGATATGAGGATGCCAACAGCCGAGAGATGGACGGAAAGACCCCGCATAATGTCATCGACATCATGGAGGAACAGAAGAACATCACAAACATGGGAGGTACTATGCGTCTCGGAGGATACGAATGTATCGTGAAAGAGGGCAGCAAGGCATTCGAAGCATATCAGTCAACCAAGATTGTAGAGCGTCACCGCCACCGCTATGAGTTCAACAACGATTTCAAGAGTGAGTTTGAATCAAAAGGAATGGCTTGTGTGGGTCTGAATCCGGAAAGTGACCTTGTGGAAATAGTGGAAGTGCCAGCCAACACATGGTATATAGGTACACAGTTCCACCCGGAATACAGCAGCACTGTGCTTAAGCCACATCCGTTATTCCTTTCTTTCGTAAAAACTGCTATCGCAAAGAAGAAAGCTTGTTCTACAAACAGCGAGAACTTTCTATAAGCGGAAACAAAACATAAAACAAACCAAAACAGGCACCTTATAATGAAAATGGACAAGAATACCTTGATAGGCTTTCTTCTCATGGCATTGGTTGTGTTCGGTTTCATGGTGTATGAAAACCATACCCGGAAGGAACAATTGATTGAGCAACAGCAGCAGGCTGTGCTCGACCAAGCTACCGAACAGAAGAAGATGCAGGCGGAAGCTATCGAGGCAGAGAAAAAGGCGAAACAAGAAATTGCAGAAAAGACGGACACACTGAATCCGCTGTTTCTGGCGCGTCAAGAGAATGAAGGAACCACTGTCATCGAAAATGAACTGCTCAAGCTGACAATCTCCAACAAAGGAGGTAAATTGTGCAAGGCGGAACTGAAGGACGACACATATAAGAGTCGTGACGGAGGAAATGTCATTCTTTTCGACGAGTCTGACTACAGCATGAATCTCATGTTCTCCGGAAAAGAGCACAACATTCTGACAGAAGAATTGTATTTTACTCCGACTGATGCTTCAAACAACTCTGTCACAATGAAACTTCCTGTGGCAGAAGGAAGCATAGACATCAGTTATTCGCTCGTTCCGGAGTCTTACATTCTGAACATGAATGTACAGGCAAACAACATAAGCGGTTTCTTCCCTGCAAAAAGCGGCTCCTTCGATATTGTTTGGAACGAAAGAATACGTCAGCAGGAAAAAGGATATTCATTTGAGAACCAACACAGTACAATTGCATACAGAAGTGTAAAAAACAGTACGGATAACCTAAGTTCTACCGGTGCAGACGAGTTTGAAGACGAGTTTGAGGATCCAATCCGATGGATTGCATTCAAGAACCAGTTCTTCAGCCAAGTATTGATTGCCAATGAAAGTTTCCAAGTAGATACGATTTCTTCATATCGCCTGAAAGAAGGAAGCGGATACCTCAAGACTTACGGCGCAGCTCTGTCTGCCAAGTTCGACCCTTCGGGCAAAGCATCTACAGACATGAAGATGTATCTTGGTCCGAATAAGTTCTCTACACTGAAAGACAATGAGGAGTTGTGCGAAAACGGTGCAGACCTTGACTTGCAGAGCCTTGTCTATCTCGGATGGCCTGTAATCAACCTCATCAACCGCTTCTTCATGGTGTATCTGTTTGACTTCATGACAGGATGGGGTATCAATATGGGTATAGTGTTGCTTTTGCTGACCATATTCATCAAGATTCTTGTATTTCCTCTCATGCGCAAATCATATCTCTCTTCTGCCAACATGCGAGTGCTTCGTCCGAAAATAGACGAAATCAGTGCACGCTACCCGAAGCCGGAAGATGCAATGATGAAGCAGCAGGAAATAATGAAGCTTTATAGTCAGTATGGTGTGTCGCCAATGGGAGGATGTCTGCCGATGCTTATCCAGATGCCTATCTGGATTGCATTGTTCAACTTTATCCCTAATGCCATAGAGCTTCGCGGAGAGTCTTTCCTCTGGGCAGACGACCTCTCTACTTATGACGATGTAATCAGTTGGAATTTCCATATCTGGGGCATAGGAGACCACCTCAGCCTGTTCTGTATATTATGGTGTGTGGCAACAGTGCTCAATTCATGGTTCACCATGCGTCAGCAACGAGACTCCATGACACCGGAACAACAGCAACAGATGTCTATGATGAAGTGGATGACTTATCTTATGCCTGTAATCTTCTTCTTCTCATTCAACGGATATTCATCGGGACTTAACTACTACTACTTCATTTCAAGCATCATTGGTGTGGCAATGATGTGGTATTTGCGTAAGACGACAGACGATGCCAAACTTCTTGAGAAACTTGAAGCACGGTATCGCGAGCGCAAGCAGAACCCTAAAAAGAGTTCGGGAATGATGGAGAAATTCCAAGCAATGCAAGAGAAGCAAATGGAAATACTTCGTCAGCAGCAGATGCAACAGCAGAACAAGAAATAGAATATGACGGAGAAGAATGAAAAATAGGGAATAACCAATTTATATCATGTCCGGACTTCCTTAGCTATTCCGGCAATATAAAAATCCCGGTTTTTCATTCTTCTCATTTGTTTTGCAACTTTGAATCTTTACTAAAAATTAATAAATACATTATTTATGAACCATTCAACTTTAGCAATGTTGACAGCAGGAATCTTATCCTTGTCGGAGGCAAAAGCAGAAGAAAGTTCTGTTTTCATAGGAAGACAGACCCCGGAGCTGAAAGAACGCAGACTCACTCCTGAAGCATTGTGGGCAATGGGACGCATAGGTGGATATGATATTTCCCCCGATGCCAAAAGCATTGTGTACAATGTCAGCTACTATAGCGTAGAACAGAACAAAAGCCATACAGTTATTTATACACTCAGTGCAGACGGTACTGACAGCAGCAACGGCAAACTTCTGACTTCAGCCGTATCAAGCGAACTTTCCCCCAAATACATCAAAGGAGGAAAGCAGATTGCATACATGGCTCCAGACAAAGCCGGTATCATGCAGCTATGGACAATGAATGCGGACGGAAGCAACAGAATGCAGATTTCTAATCTCACACGGGATATAGAGGACTATCAGTTCTCACCGGACGAGACACAAGTGCTTGTTATTCATTCTGTCAAGTATGGAGAAAGAACCGTTGATGTTTACCCCGACCTTCCTAAAGCAAGCGGACGTATCATCGACGAAGCCATGTTTCGTCATTGGGATGAATGGACAGAAACCATTCCGCATCCATACATATATCATTTCAACGGAACTGAGCTTGCTACAGACCCTATTGATATATTAAAGGATGAGCCTTACGAATGTCCGATGAAACCTTTCGGAGGTATAGAACAGCTGGCATGGAGCCGGGACAGTAAAAAAGTGGCTTACACTTGTCGCAAAAAAACAGGGCTCGACTATGCCACAAGTACGGATTCGGACATTTTCCTTTATGACATTGAAACAGGGAAAACGACCAATCTCTGCAAACCGGCTGATTACAAAGCACCGGAAACAGACTACACCCTGTCTTTGAAAGACCAACATGTCAATACCCAAGCTGCCACATCATCGGCAGACCTTAACCTTGGTTATGACACAAACCCGCAGTTTTCTCCTGATGGGAAATATATATCATGGCAGAGCATGGAACGAGACGGATATGAGAGTGATCGTAACCGCTTGTGCATCTATGAAATCTCAACAGGAAAGAAAACTTATATCACAGAACTGTTCCAAAGTAATGTTGACAGTTATTGTTGGGCTGCAAACTCAAAGATTGTTTATTTCATAGGTACATGGTTCGGCACAACACAGGTATATGCAGCCGATTTGCAGGGCAACATCAGAAAAATCACAAAGGGAATGTATGACTACACTTCAGTCTCCTTGTGCGGAAATCTCCTGCTGTGCGGCAGACAGTCCATGAAAGAATCACCGGAACTTTATTTGGTCAACCCTGCTCTGTCCCCTGAAGGGAAAAAGGTCAACGCAGCCAAAATCGACAAGAACAAGAAAGTGATGCGGCTTGGCGGAAAATCCACTTACGATTTTGAGGATTGTAACATAGATAACGATGCAGTCACAAAGAACGTAATCCAGTTGACACACGAGAACCAATACTTCCGCGAACACATAGATTGGGGAAATGTAGATGGCTATGTTTCAACAGCCGTGGATGGAAAAAAGATTCTGTCATGGATTATTTTACCACCCAACTTCGATGAATCAAAGAAGTACCCTACCCTTCTGTTCTGTGAAGGAGGACCTCAAAGCCCTGTAAGCCAATTCTGGAGCTACCGATGGAACATGCAGATTATGGCAGCCAACGGGTACGTTGTAGTGGCTCCGAACCGCCGTGGTCTTCCGGGCTTCGGTATGGAATGGCTTGAAGAAATCAGCACAAACTACGGCGGTCATTGTATGGACGACTATCTGAGTGCAATTGACAATGCAGCCAGGGCCTATAAATACATAGACACTGACAGATTGGGCTGTGTTGGTGCAAGTTTCGGAGGCTTTAGCGTATATTGGCTTGCCGGACACCACAACAAGCGTTTCAAATGTTTCATTGCTCATGATGGAATCTTCAATCTGGAACAGCAATATCTGGAAACCGAAGAAGCATGGTTTGCCAATTGGGACCTCGGCGGTGCTTTCTGGCACAAAGACAATGACGCAGTAAAACGTACATTTGCAAACTCTCCTCACCGCTTCGTCGATAAATGGGATGCACCAATCCTCTGCATACACGGAGAAAAAGACTACCGCATTGTAGCAAGTCAGGCTATGGCAGCATTTAATGCAGCGCGTTATCGTGGCATACCGGCAGAGCTTCTTATATTCCCAGATGAGAACCATTGGGTACTGAAGCCTCAGAACGGCATACTTTGGCAGCGTCGGTACTTTAACTGGCTTGACAAATGGCTTAAGAAATAAGAACAGACAGATATGACGGATCAAAACCGACAATAAGGATTTTTAGTCCGTCATATCGCATGACATTAGAAATCCAACCTAATTAATCACTCAAACATGTCAAAAGAAAAAAAGACAAACTCAAATAATAATGCTTCTTTTAAGGCAAATCCCATAAAGAATCTGAGCGATTCAAAAGGAGCACGCTGGTCTGCCTTATTCATTGTGGCATTCACCATGATGGCAGCATACTATGTCAATGATGTCATGGCTCCTTTGAAATCCATGCTCGAAGAACAACTCCACTGGACAAGCGGAGAATTTGGTTTCTTTACAGGAGCCTACAGTTTTCTAAACGTATTCCTCCTCATGCTTATCTGGGGGGGACTTATCCTCGATAAGTTCGGCATACGTTTCACCGGAATTCTTTCCACAGTGCTTATGGTTGCAGGTACAGCTACAGAGTACATTGCCATTACCCAATATGCCAATTCGTCAGAAGTCATCATGGGATATAAACTGGATGTATTCATGGCTTCAGCAGGCTATTCAGTATTTGGTGTCGGTGCAGAAGTTGCAGGTATCACCGTTACCAAGATTATCGCAAAATGGTTTCAAGGAAAAGAAATGGCACTTGCCATGGGAGTACAAGTCGCACTCGCACGTATCGGTTCACAAGCAGCATACGCTGTCGCCATACCAGTGGCAAAAGCATGGAATCTCGACACACCGCTGTTCATCGGAGCCATCGTACTTGTAGGCGGACTGATAGCATTCCTCGCTTTCAGCTTTATGGACCGCAAGCTTGACAAACAAATCAAAACCAGCAATATCACATCAGATGAAGACAAGTTTTCTTTCAAAGACGTGGCTGCCGTGGTAAAGAATCCGGGATTCTGGCTTATCGCCCTTCTGTGCGTACTCTTCTATTCTTGCGTTTTCCCATTCCAAAAGTTCGCCACAGAACTCATGGTTACAAAATATTCTGTAGATGAAGACCTTGCAGGAACATTTGCCGGACTCCCCGCACTCGGTGCGCTCTTCCTCACTCCTCTCTTCGGAGGTATGATAGACAAAAAGGGAAAAGCAGCCTCCATCATGATGCTGGGTGCAGCCATGCTGATAGGTGTACACTTCGTCTATTCACTGCCATTCATTCATAGCCCTTTCATAGCCATCGGACTGATGATTATACTTGGCATTGCATTCTCACTCGTACCGTCAGCCATGTGGCCGTCTGTAGCCAAAATCTTCCCTGTCAAGCAACTCGGTACAGCATACGCACTGATATTCTTCATTCAGAACATAGGATTGTGGGGAATACCAGCTCTCATAGGACTGGTGCTTGAGAAATACTGCATTGTAGGTACAGAAGGCGGAAAGAATCTCTACGACTACACTCTGCCGATGATTATCTTCACAGGCATTGCGTGCCTTTCCCTTCTTGTTGCATTCTTGCTGAAAGCAGCAGACAAGAAATACGGCTATAAACTTGAAGAAGCGAATATCAAGAATTAAAATAACTAAAAAACTATCTATTATGTTTGAAGGACAACCAAAAGGTTTGTGGACACTGGCATTGGCAAACACCGGAGAACGATTCGGCTACTACACAATGCTGGCAGTCTTTGCCCTTTTCTTGGGCGAAAATTTCGGTTTCTCGGCAGGCACAGCCTCTGAGATTTACACATGGTTTCTGACCGCAGTCTATTTCTTGCCACTCTTCGGTGGTATGGCTGCAGACAAATGGGGCTACAACAAGATGGTAATCATCGGCATCGTCATCATGTTCCTCGGCTATCTGCTGCTTTCTATCCCTCTGGGTCACGACACAGCAGCTGCTGCAGCTATGGGTCTTGCGCTCCTGCTTGTAAGTCTCGGTACAGGACTGTTCAAAGGCAACTTGCAGGTGATGGTGGGCGACCTCTACAATGCCCCTGAATACGCAAACAAGCGTGACTCAGGCTTCTCGCTCTTCTACATGGCGATTAACATCGGTGCACTCTTTGCTCCTACAGCCGCAATCCGTATCATGGATTGGGCGCAGCAGTCACTCGGCTATTCAAAGGCAGACTCCTATCACTTTGCCTTTGCTGTAGCAGCAGTGTCAGTAATTGCGAGCATCCTCATCTATGCACTCGGACGCAGCACTTACAGCCAAGTACTCACATCTGCACGCAAGACTACCTCTGCCGGTAACAAGGAAGAGAAAGACACTATGAGCAAGAGCGAAGTTAGAGAACGCATCATCTGCCTCTGCCTCGTCTTTGCCGTTGTCATCTTCTTCTGGATGGCATTCCATCAGAACGGACTCACACTCACATGGTTTGCTGATGAGTTTACAGCTACCACATCTTCCGGAATACAGAGCATGTTGTTCGATGTACTCAACCTCGTAGCCTGCATATTCATCGTATTCGGTTTGTTTGGCATATTCCAGAACAAGACACCAAAGGGCAAGTTATTAAGTATAGGTATAACAGTACTCGCCATAGCCTATCTCTGCTACAAATATACAATACTTGAACCGGAAATTTCGCTCAGCGCACCAATCTTCCAGCAGTTCAACGCTTGCTTCGTGGTAATGCTCACTCCGGTCAGCATAGCACTCTTCGGATGGTTAGCAAAGAAAGGCAAAGAACCTAAAGCACCGGTAAAAATCGGTCTGGGTATGCTCGTAGCAGGTTTTGCATACCTGCTGATGATGGTGTTCTCTATAGGTCTTCCGGCAAGTGACCACCCTAATCACGTGGCTGACGCATCACCTTACCTTCTTGTCAACACTTACCTCATCCTTACTTTCGCTGAGCTGCTTCTCTCTCCGATAGGCATCTCATTTGTAACAAAAGTGGCACCAACGAAATATAAAGGCATGATGATGGGCGGATGGTTCGTGGCAACAGCTCTCGGAAACAAGCTTGTATCAATTCCGGGACACATGTGGGACATGCCTCTGCCTGTTGTATGGGGAACATTGATGGCTATCTGTCTTGTTGCCGCACTCTTCATCTTTGCTATCATAAAGAAGCTCAACAAGGTAGCTTAACAAAAGTTCCGAACTAAAGGCTGGTAAGAGCTTGACGAGTTGTCACAGCACAACCACATCGAAAGCCCCCCAGACCAATAAACGGAACATCACATTCTAAAAATCCCTTCTGGTCATTGCAACATTGCAAAAATACCAGAAGGGATTTTTCTTATCTACTTCTCAAAAGAACAAAAAACATAACCTCCCCTACTTTAACCATCCATATTATTATCTCTGCAAAAAAATTATCACCTTACAAGACAAAAGGGACCAATATTTGTTACTTATACATCAGAAAATAATATAAATTGTACCTTTTATCAATTTGAAGGTAAAGATTAAAGAAGTAACTTTGCAATGACAATAACAAGCACATAAAAAATCAGACAATAAAAAAACAAATCAAAATTTCAAAATTATGAAACTGATTCCAGCATACACATGGACTAAAGAACTAAAAAAGATGAGAAAAAGCAACCTTAACTTTATGAGTCAACCTTGGGCTTCAGGAGTGACGCTCCTTATTTGTGTGATAATAGCCATGTTGCTTGCAAACCTAAGCTTCACCCGTGACATTTATCATGCCATACTCGAAACAGAGCTTTCCATGTCCATCCAAAGCCCTACGAATGTAGAAACAGGACTACGTGCAATAGACTGGGTATTCCCCAAAGACATGACCGTCGAAAGGTTCATCAATGACATACTGATGGTTGTCTTCTTCTTCACCGTAGGTCTGGAAATAAAGCGCGAAGTGGTGTGTGGAGAATTATCCAACGTAAAACGCGCCATGCTCCCCGTCATAGCGGCAGCAGGAGGAATGATGGCTCCCGCACTGATTTACACTATCTTCAACCACGGCACATTTGCAAGCAGCGGATGGGGAATCCCTACCGCCACAGACATTGCTTTTGCTGTGGGAATAATGTCCATACTTGGAAATAAAGTGCCAGTATCACTCAAAGTCTTTCTTACGGCACTTGCCATAGCCGACGACCTCGGAGCCATACTTGTAGTGGCATTCTTCTACGGAGGCTCTATCAACATTCCGCTTCTGAGCATTGCACTGCTTCTGATTGCCATAGTTCTGGTAATGAACAAACTCGGCGAGAAGCGGATGATGTTCTACATGGTTCCGGCAATCGCAATATGGTTCCTTTTCTATTATTCAGGAATACACTCCACCATGTCGGGAGTTGTAATGGCATTCCTCATACCTATGGATGCACGATTCTCACGAGCATATCTGAACCGCAAGAGCAGAGAATACGAAAGAAAGCTGACAGAATATGACCAGTGTGAAGGAGAAGAAAATATAGCATTCCCTAACGGTCCGCAAAGACACTGCCTGAGAAGAATCAGCTACATATCAAGAAACTCAATAGGAATGAGCTACCGTCTTGAACATGCTCTGAACCGTTGGGTCAATTTCGGAATCATGCCTATATTTGCACTTGCCAATGCAGGAGTTGTGATACCGGATCTCAGCTATTTCAACATCTTCCAGTATTCAGCGGAAGCCGGTTCTGTAGGAATGGGAATATTCTTCGGACTGTTGCTTGGAAAACCAATAGGAATTACGACTGCAAGCTACATCGCCATCAAATGCAAAATCGGTGAGAAACCGGCAAACTCAAATTGGGCAATGCTTTTCGCAGTAGCCTGCCTCGGAGGTATCGGCTTCACAATGTCCATCTTTGTAGATACACTTTCATTTGGAGAATTAAACCCTTCTATGGTTGAAACGATGAGAGCCAGCGGAAAGATTGCAGTACTCCTTGCATCGCTATCTTCAGGCATACTCGGAAGCATACTCATAAGAATATTCAGCCAAATGAAGAAAGAAACAGCATAAGGTAATGGTTCTACGGTAACGATAACAAACATTGCACATCAAATGCAATCACATAATATAAAAAACAACTTTTTTTCATAAAAAATGCTATCTGGCTCGTAAAACATGTTTTATAGCATAAAAAATAGTATTCTTTATCCGATAAAAAGTCTCACCTTTGTAATCGTTATCCTGAAAACAATCTTTTTACCTTAGAAACTAATACCTATTGAAAGTAGAGAGTGCTTCTTTGTGAAAAGAGGCACTTTTTTGTATATATACCCCAACTCTGTGCAAAACATTGCCAAACTAAAGTCCAAGTCCCGAAACATCCTTAAACTTTACACACTATTGAGAGATTCACATCCGGATTTCCCAAAAACTTATACGAATATATCCGCAAGCCCTCAACCGATTTACACCGTCTCCTCCGCTTAAAACCAACCCGCTACAGCCCTTTCAATATCAAATGATTTGCATTATCGACAAGATGTGTATCCAACGAAGCAAGATAAATCATTGTGGTACGTTCCGAATCATGCCCCATGCCTTCACTAATCACAGAAACCGGAATATTCTTGCTTCGGGCAATTGAAGCCCACGAATGACGGGCAACATACATCGTCAAGGGAATGGACAGTCCGACCATGCTTCCAATCCTTTTAAGTTTGCAGTTGACAAAATGCGACACCCTCTTATACTGCTTCCTTTCATCTCCTGTATCCGTCACTATCGGCAAAAGATATTTTGTGTCAACATGCCGATACTTATCCAGAATACTCTGCATACAAGGCTCCCACCTGATGAACAGTTGCTGTCCGGTTTTCTGCCTCTTATACGACAAGACACCGTTTTTAAGATCCGTTTTTTTCAAATACGTCATATCAACAAAAGCCATTCCCCTTGTATAGAAACTGAACATGAAAATATCCCTCGCATAGTCCAAAGTCGGAAATTTAGTCAAGTCGAGCAATTTAATCTTTCTGACCGCTTCAAGAGGAATGGCACGCTTCACCGTCTTGCCCACTCCCGTATATACATTCCGGAACGGATTACGCTGCACAGTTATCCCCTTCTCTACCGCACGATTATATACCGCACGCATTACCCTCATATAGAACGAGCTTGTGTTCAGCCCCACTTGCTCTTCCTTCCTAAGAAACGCTTCGTAGGCAAACATCAAATCAGAATCAAAATCGTCAAACATAATATCCTTGTCGCCTATAAATCGCATGAAACTATTCAGTGTAGTAAGATAAGTCTCACTTGTACGCTCTTTCCCCGAAGCTTTGAGAGTCTCTATCACATGGTGCATAAACGGAAGAACAAACGCCTCATCGGCAGGATTTAAATAGGAATAAACAACATCATTCACTGTATATGCCCTGTTCTCTCTCTCATAAAAGGAAATAATTCTAAGCAGCCTCCGCTCATCTTTTGCAACTCTCCCTCTCAAATCGCACAAAAACCGCCCTCTGTCCGTATCCGGCGAGTCCGGCAAGCGAACATTACATTTCTGGGAATCCCATTCCTCCGGAAAAATCTTGTAACCGGTAGTAATGTATTTTACCATACGCTCATGAAACAACTGATAATAGACCGTACCTTCTTTTCCAATCACAGATGAAGGTCTGAATTTAATTTTTACTTTTGCCATATTATTTACCTTTAACAATAAAATTAAGTGAGGTGTAAAAATAATGCCTTTATCCATCAAGTGCGTTTACACAGAATCCAATTGTTTTAGATGAGTATATTCATACAGACTACTCACACTGTTGAATATCCCCACTTGAAGCGCCAAGAGAAACACGCTAAAAAGCCACTTTTTAAAATGACAAAATGATATTTTCGTCCAAAATAAAAATTTAACACTTCGAGCGATTTTTTGCCAATGACAAAGAGACAAGAATTTCAGCTGAAAGATAAATTACTGATAATCAAATAAATACAAATCTTCTCAAAACATTCAAAAAAACACACCGGACGCAAAAATTCAAGAAGTTTGAATATTCTAATATTCTATTGATTCTTAATAAGTTACATTCAAATTAACTATTTTCATCCTCAAATACAACCTTAAATCCATTCACTTTTCAGTTCATGTTCTAACACTCTCCAGAGATAGCAATTTATACACTTCTTAACATTTAGGCCGAAGCAAACTGTCTTTTTCTTCGTTTCCCGATGCTTTTTTAATTTCAGCGCGCTGCCGTCAAATTTTCAGCGCACAGTGAGAGAATTTCTACTGCGCTGCAAATAAAATTG
>X363_Desmarests_Spiny_Pocket_Mouse__coassemble_909_pt1 | contig 13510 bp, 8 predicted proteins | sample X363_Desmarests_Spiny_Pocket_Mouse__metabat2_low_PE_006 | metagenome-assembled genome bin X363_Desmarests_Spiny_Pocket_Mouse
ACATAAAGATGCTTACTTTTTTGTTTTGCACAAAATTATACCGCGCAAAGTATAAGTGGGTGAATATATCCACAAATCGCCCGAAAATGCTCCCATAACAAATTTTTTTATATGCTTTTTTTAACAAAATTATTTTCTGACACAATGAACACAAACACTGGTAATAGAAAACCAATATGACTATTATTTCATAAAATTGCTTTCTTTCTGATTTTATCAAATGTTAAAATTCCAAGCCTTCTGGCACGCGTCAAAATGAAGCGCGCCGAACTTTTATCAAAGAATGAGGATTTTACGCGCATTTTCTGAAGCCTCCGAGAATTGTGAAATAGTGTTTCATTTTGAAGTGATTCTTTCACATTTATTTATTTTCGGCGAAGAGTTTTTTTGAAAAAACTACTAAGTTTTTGAATTTTCAGCGCACTGTCGTCACATTTCCAGCGCACTGTTTTTTTAACCACAGTGCGCTGCTGTTTTATTTGCTGTGCGCTGAAAATTTGACGACAGCGCACTGAAAATAAAAAGACACCGGGAAGCCGAGAAAAGAACTGTTTGCACCAACTGAAATGTTAAGAAATGTATAACCGGCTGTTTCGGGAGTGTGCCTGAACAAAAATTGAAAAGCGGGTAGGTTTTAGGTGTGATTCAGGGAAGAAAATGGCTGATTTAAGTGTAATATATTAATAATCAGTAGATTATCAAAATACTCAAAATTATCAAGAAATTGCGTCCGGCGCGTTTTTTTGAGCATTTTGGACAAAATTTTATTTCATTGATTATCAATTAATTATCCTTGTATCAAAAATTTTGTCTCTTCGCCGCCGACAGAAAATCGGTTCAAGTGTTAAATTTTCATTTTGGGCGAAAATATCATTTTGTCAAAATGAGAACCACATAAAATATATCTTTTTTAACTGTTTTGGTGGATGTATTCGACAGACTCCTCCGTCGCTTTATGTGTTACATTTTAGGGGTAAAATGAAAAAAGTTTTACTGAATATCAATACATTACAAGCAAAAACTGTAACACCCTATTGTTTTGTATTTGGATTTGCCGTAACTTTATAGTCGAAAACAAATAATAATCGCTTAATTTAGAGTGTGTACTTTGGTGCACATTCGCACAAAAAACATGAAAGTATATTTATATTCTTTATTCATTATTGTTTTTTGTTCATGCCAACATAAATCTACACATTTAGCTTTATGGGAGGATGACATTACAAATGTTGATACAATTATCAAATTTCCGAAATTGAAAGGAAATGAAGTGTTTAATTATTCTGATTTCTATTCTGAAGTAAGATATGTGAAATTAGAAGAAACCGCTAATTCAATGATTGGTGTTATTTCAAAAATCGAAATAACCAACAGTAATGATATATTAGTGTTTGACAATATGAGTGGCAGTATTGTGCTATTTGATAAGAACGGCAAATATAAAAACCATATTGGTCGTCGTGGAAATGGTGCAAAAGAATATATAACCCCAGAAGACATTGTATATGACCCTTATAATAACCAAGTGATAGTCTGGGATCATAACAAGTGTAATTTGATGTATTTTGACATGAAAGGAAATATGTTGAAAAAACTCAAATTAGACTGGTATATTGGCACCTTCTGCATCCTTGATAAAGATCATCTAATTGTTTATATGAACTATACGGAAGATTTGTCTAAGACTGATATTGGATATAATTATAAAATACTATCTCACGAGGGTAAAATAGAGACAGAATTTGATTCGTATGGGGAAGACATGAAAGATTTCCATCCGGCATGCAAAAACACTTTTTGCAGATATAATGAGAGGCTGTATTTCCAATCTCCATATACTTCAAAGATAATGGAATTATGTGGGAGCGACACAAAATTCAAGTATTATTTGGATTTTGGTGAAGACAAAATCCCGGAAGAATGGCTTTGTGGTAATAATAGGGATCTAAATGAAAAAATTCGCAAATATGACAATAAAGTATTTTGTACCTCTTACTTCTTTTCTGACAATAAGATTGTAATGAATCTTTGTAGAAATAGAAACTACTATCTTGCGGTATATGATAAAAAAGAAGAAACTGTTGTTGCAGGCATTATGGGCATTAATGATATTGATGCACTTTTAAGTACTTCACAAGTTTATAGTGTAAAAGACAATGATGTCTATTGTGTTATCGATTATCTGAATTGTGAGAAATATTATAATATGATTAAAGATGTTTCTTGTCCATCAAATGTTTCGGGTGTTATTGCTGAAAAAATAAGTGATGAAATGAATAGTATCTTGTCATTATTTAACCAAAACACTTTATTAAAAGAGTATGCAAACGCAATCAAAGAAAAGAAAATTATTTTAACAGACAAGGAAAAGGATTTCTTAAAAGATGCGTCTTCGTTTGAAAATCCAATTATTCAAATATGTACATTAAAATGATTTTTTCCTAAATAGACTAAAGATCTTTTCATTAAGAGACTGTTTTAAATATTAGTGATTGTTTTCGACAGACTCCTCCGTCGCTACGCGCCACCTCCTCTAACAGAGGAGCAATTGGGGAGCTTGCGACGGAGGAGTCTGTGAAGACATCCAATATAAACAAAAGGAAAAATCTGTGAACACCCATTTGAACAAAATCGAAAACTACAACAAAGGACACACCGCCATAATAAAAAAGTGTTCTTGCAGGCAAACGATACCCACAAGAACACTCTTATAACAAATCGCCTCTATTACAAAGCCTATTTCAATATTGTCTTTATCTTTGCAGTCACAATATCGTATGCCTTTTCCCAGTCTGTATCAATAGAAAACGGAGTGTAAGTCTGCTTGTCATTCACATAGCAATACACCTTTTCTTTGTCAGAGTCATTGAAAAGAGGATTGGCAAGCGACGCATCACGATAGCAATTGATTACTTCCAATCGTTTTGCAGTAGATATTCCGCGAGCTTTCAACAAATCCGATTCAAAGTCCGTGATGAATGAGGCGAGATTGACAGCTTGTGAATCATAGAAATAGCTGTCTTTCTCCATTGCACGCTTCTTCACCTGCGACGTAATATAATTCAACACTGTCACTTTGAACTGATTTATCTGTATATCTTCCTCACTCGACTTCGGGTCATTAACCACAGATATAGCTCTTTCATAAACAGTCTTATAAAGAGATTGCGCACATATCTGCATGTTGTATGCAAATGCCATACATAATATTATCAGCAGCTTTTTCATATTCCTATTATTTAAGATGTTATATTTCATCAGATTTTTTGCAAATGTATTGCTTTTTGATTTCTGCACCAAGTATATTTCGCATATTTAACATATTACGTACAACTCTGTAATATAGACGGTCAAAATAATACAGAAAGTCCTTTTATAGCTTCACAACGATTACTTTTAGATACTCTTTCAAATGCTTGAACATATTCCCGGCTCCCTTCTGTGAGTCGTTGATAAGGATTATGGTCTGTCTGCCATCATCAAGTTTTGGTCCGAGACACATACCTTCATAATTTGCAAATCCCATATTTCCTAATTTCAGGTACGTGGTAAATTCACAAAGAAATTTCTTTCTCAGCAATTTGTCCTCTGAAAGTGTGTTCACGTCCGTATCTTCTTCAATCTCCTCGCTCTCCATAGGATTCACGATAAAAAGCCGTATGGTACAGTAACTTCCCAAATACTTCTTTGTCACACACATTTCCCTTTCCATCACTATCAGTCCACCGGTATCAAGTGCCACAATGTCAGAGACCCCATGTACAAAGTTCCTTATACTCTTTTTTCTTATCTGAGATGCCTCCATCTTGTAAACATATTGCCCTACCGGTTTCAAATCAAGCCCGAAACTTTGCAGACGGAGGATGTTTTTTTCGCATGGACTATTGGCGGAGAAAGACATACAGTCGGATTTGAGTGCAGACTCTGTTGTCGTCCAAAAAAGTTTGGTAAAGCTGTTGTATGTGAGTGACTCAAACCCGCGATTGCTATATATATTGGATTTTCCCATAGACAAAGGAACGGCAAGTTGACGTCCGGTTGGTTTGCCGTTCATGTCATACTCAAGAATCTTCTGGTCTTCCTCTCCACTTACAAACAGAGTACCTGTTTCGTTGCAATAGGCTATACCCTCACCATCACGCATCTCGTCTGCCCTGTATTCCATGTCCGGCATGAAACTTTGAATTACATCCGTTATTTTTCCATTGGACTTATCCATCTTTATATCCAGAAAACTCACTCCACAGCCATAGCCTTTATCATCCACCACGGCATATCTGTCGCCTTCTATGTGTGTGATGCCGCTATAATTGGCGGACAGCACATTCATTTTCGATATGTTTATCTGTTTTAAAACCGACACTTCACTCACAGTCTGGGAATATGCTGCGGTCGCACCCATGCTTGCCCATGTCAACAAGACGAGTGATATGAATATTGTCACGGATTGTCCGGTCTGTCTCATTCCTTTTTTTCCTACTTTTTGTCGTTTATCGATTCATCTTTCTCAACAAACAATACTACACTCTATATTGTTCTTGTAATTCATCTGCAAAAATAGAACTTTTCCGACAATTCTTGGCAACGATTGTTTTGTCTGCACACAAACGACTTTCGTATTACTCCATAGGGATTATCCTAAAAATGAGGGAAGGGAATTACCGGAACATAAAAAAGAAAGGGTGTGACGTAAAAATCAATTCCGTCACACCCTGTCAATACAGACGGCACATAATCTGCAGTGCCGAATATACTTTCAAAAAAATGTCGATTTACTTATTTTGCTTTAAGATACTTATCAACTGCTTCTGCGGTCTTTCTACCACTCGCAATGGCACGTACCACAAGACTCGCTCCGGAAGCGGCATCTCCTGCCACAAACACATTCTCCGGGAACTCCGGCTGTTGAGGTTTGATAAAGCCCATCGCAAGAAGCACGAGATCGCATTCTATAATCTCTTTCTTGCCGTCAAGCTTCATTATCGGACGTCCTCCGTCCGGATTCTTTTCCCAGATTACTCCTTCGACTTCCGCACCAGTCACGTGTCCGTCTTTTCCTATAAAACAATTCGTATTCAACAACCAACGGCGTTCGCAGCCTTCCTCATGGCTGGAAGTCGTCTTTAAAATAACCGGCCAGTTAGGCCAAGGAGTGGCAGGATTATGTCCCACAGGAGGTTTCGGCATAATCTCAATCTGTGTCACGCTCACAGCCCCCTGACGATTAGAAGTACCTATACAATCGGAACCGGTATCACCTCCGCCGATTACAAGTACTTTCTTCCCTTTCGCACTGACAAGTTCGTCTTCGTCAAACTCCATGCCCGCCAGAATACGGTTCTGCTGCGAAAGCATGTCAAGAGCCAGATGGATTCCCTTCAGTTCACGTCCGGGAATATCTATATCACGCGCCTCCGGAGTGCCGGTACTTACCACGTATGCATCATACCCCTCTGGCAAGTCTGTCACATCAATATCCGTGTTATACACAAACTTCACACCTTCTGCCTCCATCACCTTTATGCGACGGTCGATGATAAGCTTATTGAGCTTGAAGTTAGGGATTCCATAGCGAAGCAAGCCGCCGGCAGCTTCGTTCTTGTCATATACTGTCACCTCATATCCCTTATAGTTCAACTGATTGGCTGCTGCAAGACCGGCCGGACCGGCTCCGATTACAGCCACCTTCATGCCGTTGCGTTCAGGATGCTCTATCGTGACATAGCCTTCAAGGAACGCACGCTCCGCTATGGCACATTCATTTTCACGATTGGTCACTGCCTCACCAGTGCTCAGATAAAGCACACATGCTTTCTCGCAGAGTGCAGGACATATTCTTCCCGTAAATTCAGGAAAATCGTTTGTCTTCTTCAATATCTTATATGCAGTTTCCCACTCTCCTTTGTAAAGAGCATCGTTCCATTCCGGATCTTTATTGCCGAGCGGACAAGCCCAATGGCAGAAAGGCACACCGCAGTCCATACAACGTGATGCTTGCTCCTGCCTGTCTTTTGTGTTCAACGTCTGCTCCACTTCGCCGAAATCATGTATGCGGTCATGCACAGGACGGTAACCCGCCTCTTTTCTCGGAACAGTCAAAAATGCTTTTGGATTTCCCATCTTATTTTGTCTTTCGTTGATTAAATACTCACTTTTCTTTTATTAATAGTCACGCTGCATATCCTTTATCTTCTGTTGCAGTTTCGCCATCTGTTCCTCATGAAGAACACGTTTATACTCAATAGGCACCACCTGTATGAACTCATCCACATAATGCGCCCAGTTGTCAAGCATGGTACGTGCAAGCGAACTTCCTGTGTAGAGGTAATGCTGTCGGATAAGTTCATGGAGTTCTTTGCGGTAGCTTGCCTCCTCGACAAGATTGATTTCCACCATATCCATATTACAGAAATAGTCGAAATTATGATTCTTGTCCCAAACGTATGCCACACCTCCCGACATTCCGGCTGCAAAGTTACGTCCTGTCTCTCCGAGCACAACGATTCGTCCACCAGTCATGTATTCGCAACAGTGGTCACCGGCACCTTCTATTACAGCTACAGCACCAGAATTGCGCACACCAAAGCGTTCTCCGACACGACCATTCACGTAAAGTTCTCCGGCTGTAGCACCATAAAGACCAGTATTTCCAGCTATAATATTATCCTCAGCCACAAAGTTCGACCTCACCGGAGGCAAGATAGAGATACGACCACCGCTCAATCCTTTACCAAAATAGTCGTTGCATTCGCCTTCAAGCTTGATGTTCACTCCTTTGGTCAGGAATGCACCGAAACTTTGTCCGGCAGAACCTTTGAACTTGATATTGATTGTCGAGTCGGGAAGTCCCGCTTCACCGAATTTCTTGGCTATCACTCCGGAAAGCATGGTGCAGACCGCACGATCCGTATTCTTGATGGTGAAATCAAGATTCACCTCTTCGTTGTCGTCAATAGCTCTCTTGCAAGCCTCGATGATACGTATATCCTTGACATCTTCCACTTTCGTAAATTCACGTCCGTCCCAATGAACATCCTTCCCATTCTCCACTTGGGTAAGCAAACGACTGAAGTCCATCGTGCCATATTTAGTTGAAGGCTCACATTCTTCTACTTCTATAAGGTCTGTACGTCCGATAATATCATTAAAGTTTCTTATGCCCATTTCGGCAAGATACTCTCGCACTTCCTGTGCCAGATAAGTGAAGAAATTCACAAGGTACTCCGATTTACCCATGAAACGCTTGCGTAACTCCGGATCTTGTGTAGCCACACCCACCGGACAAGTATTGGTATTGCACTTGCGCATCATGACACATCCCAGTACAATCAACGGCAATGTTCCGAATGAGAACTCATCGGCACCAAGCATTGCCATAAGCACCACATCGCGACCGGTTTTCAACTGTCCGTCCGTCTGCAAACGTACCTGTCCACGCAGTCCGTTAAGCACAAGAGTCTGCTGTGTCTCGGCAAGACCTATCTCTGGAGAAATACCAGCAAATCTCATTGACGATGCAGGAGAAGCCCCCGTACCACCTTCCGCTCCGGAGATGACAATTAAATCAGCCTTCGCCTTTGCCACACCGGCAGCAATAGTTCCGACTCCGCTTTCAGCTACAAGCTTCACACTCACTGCTGCCGACGGATTGATGTTCTTCAAATCGAAGATAAGTTGTGCGAGATCTTCAATCGAATAGATGTCGTGATGAGGAGGAGGAGAGATAAGCGAGATTCCGGGGATTGAATTGCGGGTCTTGGCAATAATCTTGTTCACCTTGAATCCCGGAAGCTGACCGCCTTCACCCGGTTTTGCACCCTGCGCCACCTTTATCTGAATTTCTTCAGCATTGACAAGATACTCGGCAGTCACTCCAAAACGTCCGGAAGCAACCTGCTTTGTCTTGCTTGACAAACTTACACCATCTACAAAAGAATGGTAACGCTCATTGTCTTCACCGCCCTCTCCAGTATTGCTGCGCGTGCCCAGCTTGTTCATGGCAAGAGCTATTGCCTCATGAGCCTCAATGCTTATGGCACCAAACGACATTGCACCAACCACAAAATGCTTGACAATGCTTTCTACCGGTTCCACTTCTTCAACAGGAACTGGTTTTGCTGCTTTTTTGAATCGGAAGAAGTCACGGATAAATATCGGTTTCTCCTTTTCATCTACAAGGTGACTCCATTCTTTATATTTCTTGTAAGAGCCCAAACGAGTGGCAATCTGAAGACCTGCAATCGTATCCGGTGTCCATGCATGTACAATACCATCCTTACGGTAACTGAACAGTCCGGTATCCGGAAGAAACTCATTAATCTCTTTCGGTTTGAAGGCTTCGTCATGCAAACGTATGGCATCTTTCGCTATATCACGCAGACCAATACCGCCAATCGTAGAAATCTCGGTTCCAAAATATTTCTTCAGCAGTCCTTCGCTCAATCCTACACTTTCAAATATTTTTGCTCCTCGGTATGAACGAATCGTAGAGATACCCATCTTCGACATAATCTTGAAAAGCCCTTTGCACACAGCCTTGATATAATTCTTCTCCGCTGTAGCATACTCTTCCTGAATCTTATGTTTCTTTACAAGGTCATCAAGCACGGCAAATGTCATATAAGGACATATAGCAGAAGCTCCATAGCCAAGCAGAAGTGCAGCATGCATCACCTCACGTATCTCACCCGACTCTACAATAAGAGCCGTCTGCACTCGTTTGCCGACGCTGATAAGATAGTGGTGAACAGCACTTACCGCAAGTAATGACGGAATTGCCGCATGAGTCTCATCAATGTCACGGTCAGACAAGATAATGTAGTTCACTCCATCGTTCACGCTCTCTTCCGCCTTCTTGCAAAGTCCTTCAATAGCAGCGCGCAGACCACTTTCACCTTTGCTGCATTCAAATATCATCGGCAGCTTCACCGTATGGAATCCTTTGTAGCGTATGTTACAAAGAATATCAAGCTGAGTGTTTGTCAATATCGGGTGAGGCAGACGAACCATCTTACAGTTCGACTCGTCTGGAGTGAGAATGTTTGTACCGACAGCTCCGATATACTCGGTCAACGACATCACAAGTTCCTCGCGTATAGGATCTATGGCTGGGTTCGTCACCTGAGCAAACTGCTGACGGAAATAATTGAAAAATATCTGAGGGCGATCGCTGATTACGGCAAGCGGAGTATCATTACCCATTGCGGCCACCGGCTCTGAACCGTTCACACACATCGGTATGACCGTCCGATCTATATCTTCTTGTCCAAAACCAAAATTCAACAGCTTACGTTCATAGTTCTCCACCGAATTGCTCACCTTACGTCCGCTTTTCAGTTTCTCAAGCTGTATGCGGTTCGTAGAAAGCCACTGACGGTAAGGATGCTCCCCTGCAAGCTTCTCCTTTATCTCTCCGTCATAATATATCTTGCCTTCAAGCGTATCTATAAGAATAATCTTACCCGGTTGCAAACGTCCTTTTGCTGTTATCTCGCCCGGTTCAAAATCCATTACTCCGACTTCACTTGCCACAACCATCATTCCGTTCTTAGTGATGGTATAACGCGCCGGACGCAGACCGTTTCTGTCGAGCATTCCTCCGGCAAACCGTCCGTCACTGAACATCAATGCTGCAGGTCCGTCCCACGGTTCCATCAATATGGAATAGTATTCATAGAAAGCTTTCAAATCCTCCGATATAGGATTCTTGTCATTGAATGATTCCGGCACAAGGATAGCCATTGCCTGCGGCAGCGAAAGTCCCGACATGACAAGGAATTCGAACACATTGTCAAGCGACGCGGAATCCGACATTTCCGACTGAAGTATAGGACGTATATCTTTGATATCGCCCAGCAACGGAGACGAAAGCACTGATTCGCGCGCTTTCATCCATCCTCTGTTTCCTCTGACCGTATTTATCTCTCCATTGTGACATAGCAAACGGAAAGGCTGCGCCAGCTTCCACATAGGGAATGTATTAGTAGAGAACCGCGAATGCACAAGAGCCAGTCCACTCGTAAAATAATTATTCGACAAATCTGGGAAATACTGACGCAACTGTTTGCTTGAAAGCATTCCCTTGTATATGATATTCTTGCTTGACAAAGAACATATATAGAAATCAGGATTATCCACACGGTTCTCTATCTTCTTACGTATCTTATAGAGTGTACGTTCAAACTCGTCCAGTTTGTCATCAGGAACTCCCGTAACAAATATCTGTTTGATGTCCGGTTCCACGGAAAGAGCCGAATCACCAAGACAATCAGGCGAAGTCGGTACATTGCGAAGATGCATCAGGTTCAAACCCTCCCGCTCAATCTCTTCTATCATGACAGACAATATACCAGACTGTTTGGATTCATCTTTAGGAAGAAAGATAAGTCCTGTTCCATATTTACCTTTCTCCGGAACAGGGATTCCTTGCAGAAGTATAAACTCATGAGGTATCTGCAAGAGTATGCCGGCACCGTCACCGGTTTTCTTGTCCGCACCCTCAGCACCACGATGCTGCATGTTCTCAAGAACTTTGAGCGCATTGTCAACAAGTTCGTGACTTTTGTTGCCATGAATGTTTACCACCATTCCGACACCACAAGCATCATGCTCGTTCTCCGCACTATACAGCCCAAGGCTTCTTGGTTGTCTGCCTAAAGTGCTGTCAGCTTCTTTGCTAAGTTGCTCTCTTTTCACCATTGCTTTTGTCGTTATTTATGTTTAAATCTATTCTTTTGTGTTGATTCGGCTGCAAAAGTACGTATTTTATTTCTTTTTGCCACTATATTTTCATATTTTATTTCTTTTTGTCGCAAAATAAATCACTTTATCAGACAATTTCTATAATAAAGTGTATTTTTCCGTCTTTTTGTATAAAACAAGATATACATAATACTAAAAGAAGCTGTCTGAATTTTATTCTAATGATTACAAACATATATCTTGTGCAAACATCAAAATAAAATTCAGACAGCTTCTGATACGACTCCCCCTATCCTATAATCATTTTTCGGAAGAGTCCATGTTATCTACCATGCCTACTCCCACTGGTAACATCCTGCATCAGGATGTTCGTCCGGACGAGCGACACCAAGCATATCCAAAGGATAATCGGAGGAGAAAGAAGCACTGCCAACCCCACGAGCCACCGACTTTTCCGAGAGACGAAAATCATATATATAATTATCGGTATCTATATTACGGAAATCCGATGCCTTGAATGTTTCATTCTCCTCACTTTCCAAAATGCAATCTACGTATGACGCAGCATCCTGCTCTTTTATTTTCGTATTTAGCAAACAATTCGCAAACAGATAATTGAACGGTACTTCCGAAGAAGAAACATCATCCTTATTACGGTTGATGTCCCCGCCCAACACATCGTCACTCGAGTTCCCCGTCACAATCGTGTTGTAGAAATAAGCTTTCTCCAAAGGATACAGGAAGTCATCGGCAGCATTGCAGAAATAAAGAGCAGAACCACGAGAGGCATTCCAAGGATAAAACTGTGCAAGAGTGCAATGCACAAATTCCGAACTGCCTCCGAACAAAGACACACAGTGTCCGCCGGAATTACTAATCTGCGTATTGGCAACAAGCATGTTGCAACATACGGCATGAACACCATTGCCACTTACATTATGTACAACCGAGTTCGTCAGCTCCATCTTGCGCCTGTCCGTCATTGCAGAATCACAAGCAATGCCGTAGGTTCCGCCATGTATATCGACATGATTGAAGAGGTTTCCATAGCTTTCAGAGGAAATACTTATCCCTCCCCACTGTGCATCAAGCCGGTCATACGGCAGATAAGGAAAGAGCTTGTCTGTGCGGTCACCTCTAAAGACCACAGGCTCAGACACACTGCCTTCGCACACCACCTGCCCGTGCACATACATGCTCGCTCCCTGATGGAAACAAAGTTTGGCACCAGCAGGAATAGTCAGTCTGGCATTGGCAGACACGACAAGACTATCATATATCAGATAAGGACGTGCAGCGGACAACTCCCTGTCGTCATGCACAACCTCCGCCCTCATAATAATGACATCTTGTCCGTATGCTTCGAGAATGACCTGTTGACGTATGCCGCTTTCAAGCGCAAATACCACGGTGTCGCGTATCAAAACAGGACTGTCGGATGCCTGCGGATTGACCGTCACTTCAACAAAGACAAAAATACTGTCTTCATGCAACACCTCCACATCAGAAATGGAAGTACCGTATTGTCCATCGACATTGATGCGGAAGCCAGACTCTCCTTTTCCCGCAAGGCTCACCGAACTCAGACGTATTCCTTTATCATTGCGGTTATAGACCTTGAAACGCTGCGTCGAAGAACCGATAGTGGTGAAAACAGTATCGAACCTTACCGTGTCGGTTGAAAAATCCAAACGCATGGAGACATTGGAAGTAAACTCTTCGTCATCACTGCAAGCGACCGCAAGAAACCCCGTCAAGCAAAGCAGACATAATATGTAATATAATCTTCTCTTCATAAAACACATCAAATAATGATAAATCCAAATGTATCATAAACAATAACGGCAACAGGCACATTTTTATTATCATATCTGCAAATAAGTTTACCGGCAGACAAGGTTCAAACAGTCCGCAGCAAACATATTTACGCAATTCCTCAATTCCACCTCTAAAAACTTCCCTTAATACACCAACGCTTTCCCATTTTTCGTTATGGTTTCAGCCGATATGATGAACTGCCGGCATTTTGAGCTGTTGTAAAATTCAACATCAGCCTTACCTTCCCCATCTGTCGTGACATTCGGATTCCAATATAGTGTGCGCCGGAAATCCGGTTCAGGAGGCAAAATGCTGTAATTGGGAGACACGAATGTCTGTGGTGTGTAATATCCGTCAAAATGGGTGAATCTCATGCCCTTGACTTTTGCGCGCTTATATCTTTGCTGATAGACATACACACATACGTAATTATAACCAACCATCTTGTTGTCTTTGATATGGCGAACATCAAGCGGCTTCTCCGATACATATACAGATTTCACTTCATCAATGAAGACAGGGAACAAACCTTCGTCATAAACCAAAGGTTCACTGATATGCGGTGTTTTCGCGTATTGACGAGGCACACTTGTTGCAAACATAAACTCGTTGTCAAGAAACCACAATATAGGACGATTCCTGTAAGACAGGCCGTCATCCCAATAGTTGTAAATCGGATTTTCGTATGGTATGGCATTACTTATGTTGTCATTCCCGACAAAGAACTCATTTTTGCTCTGCAACCATTCATACAAAGAAGGCAGCTTCTCCCCTTTGTCTATTATTCTTTCCACATCCGCCGCACAGAAATATGCCAGCGTGGCATATCGGGAGCCGTATGACTCTCTTTCCCATGAAGCTCTTGCATCACGGTAGCGTTTACCTTTGATTATCACCTCTGGAATCAGCTGCACATCCTGAGTCACAATTATTCTGCTTACTCGTTGGTTGAATTAAAATTTTAATTATTTACAAATGAGAAAGTTGCGCA